>JAABUZ0100000075.1_pt1 | contig 234225 bp, 214 predicted proteins | sample 5562091 | NCBI WGS metagenome assembly JAABUZ01 (sample SAMN12813069, study PRJNA571459) | rock metagenome | isolation source: Antarctica rocks | place: Antarctica: Victoria Land, Linnaeus Terrace sud | collected 2015-12-21
TCAAAGTAGTTTAGTCGATTACTATAAGTAGTTTAGCGCAAAGCGCGCTAAACTAATTTGAGCGATTCGATTCCAAAAAATCGTCGCGACCCGGTCTTGGCGCCGGGTCGGGCCAGAGGGGTGGTATCATAACCTGGCCCGACGGTCAGTCTAGCTTTAATCAACTTTAGATTGTTCAATTTGCGAGCAAAAACGTCGCAAGATCGAATTTTTAAAATAGAAAAAAGCTCTTTTTAACAACGTTAACAAAGCAAATAATTTAATTGTTTGTCTTTGACTTTTCTTCTTTGAATTTGAAGATAATAGACGAGTTTTTTTGTTCAAATATATTTTTGTTTAATTTCGTAATTTCTTTTGTAGAATCGCAAGAATAATCAATTAACAATTGAGAAACAATTTTAATCGCTTTTCTTTAAAGTAACTTGTTGTTGTTAATTATCTAATTTTTATACAAGAAGCAAACAAAGTATAGACTCTTGTTATATTTTTTCTTTTTTATTAAACAATAAATATCTTTAACTTAATTATAATAATATCTTGTTTAACTTAAATAAATAATACAACTCTTGCAATTCTTTTTATCTATATAATGAAAATCTTTCGAGATATAATTAAGCAAAATGTGCATTGCTTTCGAAAAATTATTGCTATTAAAGTTAACAAATTATATATTTTTTCAGATATTAATACTTATTTGTTTAAACGCAATATTTACAAGATAGTTATTAAAACAAACTTTAATCTGAAATATATTAATTCTTTTTTAATTTTCAAGAATATCAACTTTTAATTTTATAACAAGTTAATAATTCTTAAATACTTTAAATTTGCGTTTCGATATCTTTTTTAATTTTTTGTACAAGTTTAACTTCTTAATATTAAATATGCGATAAATTTTATTATATTATTTCTTCTTTAATTTAGAAGATTTACAACTATTGCTAATAATAATGTTGCGCTTGTTTTTCTTAATTTTCTTCGAAGAAATACTTAGTTTCTTATTAATCTTAATATATTTCTTTTTCTTTGCATTATTTAATTCTTTTAACAATTAATTTTGCACAATTACTTTTTCTTTTTGCAATAAATTAACGTATAAGTTTGTATCTTCTTAACTTAATTTATACAAGTCTTATCTTTATATCAATATTATTACTCTTTATCGAAATCTTATTATTTATAATCTCTTTTTCTTTATTTATTTTGCTATTAACATTTATATATTTAGTTTCTTTTTTAATTATATTATTCTAATTAATATATAAATCTTTGTTTAACAAGTTTATATTAATAATATCTAATCTCTTAATTAACAATATTATTAAGAGTAATAAAAATTGTTAAGATCTAATTAGAGACCTAAGAATAAAGCAATATAATACTAAAATATTTGTGATAATAATAAATTGTCTTCTAAAAAGTAGAAGGCGAAGCAAACTAAATAAATAAAGAACGCTCTAGCGCCAAGACGTTAAAGCGTAATTTTATTAGATTTTATTCTAATCTATAATAGATGCTTACAAAAAATCAAAAAGACGTTGTTCTCAATATTATAAAAGAAAACGCGTTTAAATAGATGTAAGACGCGTGTATATTTTAAGCAATCAATTAACTCTTATTGTTTTAAAACAAGTTCTTCGAAAAATTGCAAATCGAAATCAAATTATCTTTAATAAGACGATATTAACAATCTTTAACAAAATTATATAAACAATCGAAAAAAATCGCAAAATAAAATGTATTTTAATTGCGAGAAAGACTCTTTCGCAACGTCTTTCTTTAACGTTTTGTTTAATTACTTGTATATTTAATGTTTCTAGCTCTTTTTTATGCGACAACAACGACAACAATAACGACAAAGCAATAGACGTAAAAAAAGATAAAATAGAGATCGACAAAGACAACGAAAAGATAACGAATTTGATAAGAATTTGTCGTACTATATATTGTATAAAGTCAAGTTGCTTCACAATAAAATTTATAAAAAATATATCAACTAAACTAGTAAAAGAATTGACAAAAACGTATAAGCAAAGCTCAAAAAAAAACGAAAGCGCAAAAACAAGATAATCGATTTGTTAAAACTATTATTTGTTAAAAACTAATTAGAGATCTAAAAATAAAACAATATAGTACTAAAATATTTATAATAATAATAAGTTGTCTTCTAAAAAGTAAAAGACGAAGTAAACTAAATAAGTAGAGAGCGTCTTAGCGTTAAGACGTTAAAGCGTAATTTTATTAGATTCTATTTTGATCTATAACAAAAATATTGTTATGCATAGTAATATTGTCTATTATTCTTGCGCTAAAGATAACAAAATTAAAAAATAAAAGCAAAAAATAAAAGCAAAAAATAAAAGCAAAAGCAAAAGAAACAATTAAGTAAAGAAAGAAAGAAATTATGCTTAATTGTTGTTTGTAAAATAAATTAATCTATAATTAAGTTTTGTATTTTCGAAAATTATATTAATAAAATTTAAGTATTGTTTTGTTTATTTAATAAATATATTAATATTAATATATTTATAAATTTTGCTTTATGCTCTTGTTACAATATATAAAAGTAGAAAAATAAATAATCTTGTAAATTTAATTGTAACTTAAATTTATAGCAAATAAAATTAAAAAATAATAATAATCTTAGTAAATCAAGTTTTATTCGATTCTTTATATTGTGTAAAGTCGAAGAGTTATCTATAAATACTTAGTCGAATCTAGTTTTCTAATAATTCTAACTTAAATAAGTTTTTTTTAGCACTAAATAAAAATAGCACTTAATATATTAGAATATTCGAGTTTGTTCTCTTTTTTAATTGTGCAAAAATAGTATAATCGTTAGATCTAGTGTAATCGTTGAATTACAATTCAATTCGATCGAATTGACTTGCTTAATTCTAATTCTAAAATTAGACAAATTTTCTAGCTTAACAAAATAAAACAAGCGAATAATGCGCGTCAAATATTTAATTTGATTTATTCGATTACATAACGTTACGTAACGCGTTAATTATATACAATTGGCGTAAATTCTACGCTAATTTAATCGAGTTAGCGCATAAATAAGATAAGATAAGATAAGCAAATGCTAACGCAACAAAGTTAACTTAAATTCTTAATATTAATTTAACAAAACTTGACTCTAAAATTGAATTCTCGTCTTAATTTTGATTCAATTCTACGAAATTCAAGAGAATAAATTGAATTAAAAAAAATGTTCGACTCGATTCAACAATCACACTAATTAGATTGAATCGAACATATTTTTTTTTGTTTAATCCAAGAATTCGAATAGACTTCTTTGTTTAATTCGAAGCTAAATTAATTAATTGCGCTACGCAAACTAGTTTAAATCAAGTAATTCTTTTCTGTTTAAAAGCACGCTAAATTCTTTATAGAATAGCGTAATTTTAATAAAATACGTATAAAATACAAGCAAATTATAAATTTTTTAAAATTTAAGATTTTTTAAAGTTAAGCTTCTTGAGCTCGATTACTTAGCGATTTCTTCGCGAAATCGAGTTCGACGATCAAGCTATACAAAAATAATATCTATTTATTTAGTTCTATATATTATAGTTTATTATTATATAAATGCGTTAAATTACAATACAACTAAATTTAATATATTATATAATTGCTTTCTTATTGCGTATTGTTAAATATTAAAAGAAAGAAAAAAGTTTCTTAGATTAATTGTTTTAATAATTATTAACAATAATATTGCAATTAGATTTAATATATTTAACAAAATTATTGTTAAGCAACTTGTTATTATAAATTGATTACTTTTCTTAAAAACAACTTTTGCAAATTAATTATATTTTTTTCTTGCAATACTTTTCAATTATCTTAATTGTTTTTATATTATATTAAATGCAAATTAAATAAATTGCAATTTATATAAATTATCTTAACTTTAGTTTTCGATTAGTTTTGTTAAAATTAACAATACAATTAGTAATCTAGTAAGCCCTTAAATTCTATATAGTTTAACTCTATTACTAATATAAATTTCTAGAGTTAATAAAATATATATATCTCTAACGCGTTAATTTTACAACGCAATCGAACTCTTGCAAAGACAATTTTGCGTTACATATATTTGTCTATAATATATTTTAATTACTATTATCTTTATATATATTTTTGATTGCATTAATCTTTGTTTGTTTTATATTTATTAATTGCCTAAATATAAATTCGAATTAAAAAATTTATTCGCGAAAGTTAAGTTGCTATATTAATTGTTTAAATATAAATTTAAATTAAGATTTTTATTTGCGAAAGTCGAATTATTATATTAATTATCTAAATACAAGTTTAAATTAAGATTTTTATTTGCGAAAGTCGAGTTACTATATTAATTATCTAAATACAAATCTAAATTAAGATTTTGATTCGCGAAAATTAAGTTATTATATTAATTGTTTAAATACAAGTTTAAATTAAGATTTTTATTTGCAAAAGTTAAGTTACTATATTAATTATTTAAATATAAATCTAAATTAAGATTTTCATTTGCAAAAGTTAAGTTACTATATTAATTGTTCAAATACAATTAAATTCTAAAACAATTGAAATTGCAACTTATTCTTATACTTCTTTTGTTTATTAACAAAATATATTTGTTTCTTCTTAATTTGCAAAACGTATTAATATTAAATATCTATAATTAATTTTACTTCGAATATATATACTATAAATTTTCTTATCTTTTCTTTAATATATCTTTTTCTTGTCTTTTATTATTTATATATATAATCGAATTAGAGTGCAAATATATTTTATAAAATAACTTTGTAAATTTTAAATAAGCAAAAAGATTAAATATTTATAGAACGTTCGAATTAAATTTTTAAGGTTCTTAATATAACTTGTTGCGTTTAAATTGAATTTTCAAGATTCTTAATATAATTTGTTGCGTTCGAATTAAATCTTTAAGATCTTTAATAAGAAAGACAAAATAAAAGTTAAAAGCAATATAGTTTGTCTTATTTTGTTGTTTTATTTAATCGAAATAAATTAAGAGAAAAATATTGTTTAAACAAATTTTAAATATTAATTGCAATCGACAATATTAATAAGTCAACAAAGCATTAAATAGAGCTAAAAAAAATAGCAAATACAAAGCTAATAATAGATAACATATTTTTAAATTCGAAGATAGTTAGTCGCAAACTTTTAAATGCGCTCAAGAAACATTAAATAAAGTTAGCATTCGCATTTTGTTATCAAGATATATTAATAATATCTTACATTAACAATATTGTAACTAAAATTGTGTACAAATTAATTGCGAAAAATAATCGAAACGCGCATTGTATAAGTATTGTCTCTTCGATACAAAGCATTTTAATATTGTTTATTTTAAACTATTAAGAAAGTTGCAAAAACAATAATGCAAGTCGAGATGTATTTATTTATAGATACACTAGCTTAATAATAACTAGTCGTAAATATATATTTGCTATCGAAAAAACAAAGAGAATCTAAAAAAGAAATAAATTCTATATTATAGTAGACAACAAATTATCGCTATTTCTACGTTATTAAGAAGAAGAATAAAGAGCAAATAGCAACGCAAAGCAAAAAGAATTATAGAAATTCTTAAACGTTTAACGCAAGCTCAAACATTGTTTTACTTCTTTTTATAGACAATATACAAGATTGCGCTACATTTATTAGCGTTAATTTTCGCTCAATTAGTACGTTAATAATTTATTAATTACAAAGTAAAAAAACAATTCGCAAACAATTCGAAGTAACTTAGCGAAAAAAATTTAACAAAGATTTAAGCGTAACAAGTAATATACAAATATCGAAAACAAATGCAAAGCAATTTAATTTTAATTAACTTGTTAAGAAGTTTTAACTTAAGAGCGCAAATTGCTCGCAATTATTGTTAACAATTCGAAATTATATATAATTGCGCAAGTTTATTCTTTGATACAACGCAATATCATATAAGATTTGCTTTCTTAATTTTTATACTTTTAGTAATTTTATGTTTGTTATCTAAAATAAAAATTCGAAGCTTCGAATATAGTTGACTTGAACTAAAAGCTGCAAATAATGCAAAAGTTAATAATTTAAGTTTAAAAATATATATTATAATATGCGACTTTTGTTTGTAATAGAAGATGTCAATACTTAATAACAATTGCTTAACAAAAACAAATTTAAAACTAAATAAAAACTTATTGTATCGCAATAAAGATATAAATTGTGCATTAAAACTTAGTCTTTAAGATAAAAGAGTTAAAGACAAATATTTTATAAAGATTTAACAATATCTTTACGCAATAACGCGACAATTTTCTTAATTACAATATTGTTACGCAACGTTGCTTAAGTTCTATAGAGTATCTTCGAGATATTAAATCGAATAAGTTGTATTTGCAATAAATCTTGTATCTAAAAGTAAATTCGACAACTAAAATATATTAATAAATTCAATTTATAGCTTTATACTTCGCAATTAATATTTATATTTAACAAAATTAAATAGTATTAACTTGTTATTTTTGATCTTCTATAATTGGCGAAGACTTTTGACGACAAATTAATAGTAAAATAACACATCAAAAGTTGCAAAATTAAGCATAAAGAAAAACGAAAAGCTAATTCGATTATTTGACTTAAATATTTAACAAAGAAATTACGTCTAACAAGAAAGAAAGTAAATTTTATAACAATTGTTATGCAACAATCTAGATGCGAAATCGAAAATATTAAAGTTTAATCTAATTTGTTGTATTAATAACGTTATAAATATTAATATAAATACTTGTTTGTAATTAAGTAAGCAAAATAGCGTTGCGCAAAATTGATTTAACTTATTTTTTTTTCTTGTTATCTTGTTAATTTAAAAATAAACACAATCTTTATTTAATATATTCGAGAATATATAGACTTGAAGTATTTTTTATTATATTAAAATTCTTGCATTATAATCTTTTTTTTTATCAAGGCTTTATCAATTATTAAGAAGTTAACGTTAAGTCTTGTTTTATTATTTCTCTTGCAAGATTTTAACAATCAAGATTATTTCTTTAACAATATTTATTTCGTTCGCTTATTATCTTTAGATATCTCGATCTCTCTTGCGAACGTTTGTTAATTTTGCAAAATTAAATTTAAGAAAGTAAAAAATATTACAAATTTAATATTAAGTTATAAGTTAATAATTGCCAAGTATTTAACTTTGTTAAAACAATATCGCAATAAATTCGCAAAACAATATAGCAAGTTTTTCGATTACGTCTATAAAAATTTGATTAAAAAAAAGAATTCTCTCTTTTAATAAACTTACAAAAGTCTATTATTGTATTCTATTATAATTAGCTTTAAACAATAGATAAATTGCGATTCGAATTAAATGCGTTAATAAAAAATAAAGTTTTCGAAAAATTTTAAATTTTTTTAAAGATTATAGATTGAGAAACTTTGATCAACTTTAAGAAAATTAAGAAAATAATAATTAAATATACCTCCCGTTAACTAAAACTTATTGCTAGCGTTAATCGCTTAAAACACTAAAACAATTACGACAAAAATATATTTAAAGCTTAACTTTTAACAATGTCGAAGCTATATTATCTACTTTATTTTAGCAAATCGAATAATTTTTAGTCGATTTTTGTTTTCTATCTTTACAATAATAACGCTTGTCGAAGAATTGTTAATTTGCTATGCTTTGTTAATTTAATTATATCTTATTGCACAATTTAATACTATATAAAAAAGTTAACAAATAAGATTAGAAAACAACTTAAATTAATAGAGAAACTTTTCATTACAATCTTAATATATAATAATTTCGATTATACAAAAGATAGAAAAGATAAAAGAGTTAATAAGATAAGACAATTTAAATTTATTACAACAACTCTTATATTTGAATTTTACAAATCTAATTTTATTTTATTAAGAAAGAAAATGTAAAATTCTCGATTTTACTTGCTTTTAATTTGACAACTTGTAATAAAAATTAAGAATGTCGAACTCGATATAAACGTAAATAATAATCGAATTAATTAGTATTGTTCGATTAACAAAGCAAATTTAATTGCGATATATTAAGATTGCTATACAAAATCTCTTTATAAATTCAAAGTACAAAAAATAAAAAAATAAATTTTTTTAATCGACGTTTATGTTATTTATTCAATTGCTAAGATTTTATCGAATTAAGTATTATTCTATAAAGTCGATTTTCAAAAATAAAAGCACAACAATTAACAATATTAATATTATTAACAATCTTTATTTTACGTAAATTAAGTTTGAGAGCAACGACTTGTAATTTAACAATAGCATGTAAATTTGCGCAAGTAATCTAAAGACTTATAAGAGAATAGAGTCGACAATAGTTTTGTAAAAATATATATTTAAATTCCTCTTTAATAACTTTAATTAATTAATGTTAATAATTAAATTGTAATATCTTAGCTTCAATATAATGCAATTAATTTACTATATTTACTTTAATAACGCGCGTTTTAAAAATAGATTAAGTCTTTAATATGCAATTGACAAATAACAACGCAAATGCGTTGTTTAGCTTAATAATTTTTAAAATATCAAGAAATTAATTTTACAAAGTTATAAATCTTGCGCAATCGATATTATAGTGCGTTTGACTTGTTAAAAGAAGCACAACTTTAAAATTATTAACAATACTCTAACGTAGTTTAAATCTTATATTAAAAAATTTATTAAATTTTAAATAAAACTACTTTAGCGCATAAAAAATTAGCTTTACAAATCGTTATTTGCGCAATTAATTGTCGCAATTTTATCAATTCTTAATTAAAAGTTTCGAAATTATTAGAACTTTTGCAATTATATAGAGCTATATATAATACTTCGATATATTATTAAATATGCGAATATCAAACTTTTAAAATATATTCTTCGAAAGATTGCGATTGTTTTTTAGATAAAAGCAACAAATACGTCAAATTATGCTTAAGTATTATTGCGCGTATTTTATATAATTAACATATTAGCAATGTTGAAGAAATTGCAAGATGCAATATTAATTAACAATTTAGTAAATTTTCAAAATCGAGAAAACTTTAATTTCGAGATAGATCAATTGCTAAAACTATTAAATTTAAATTTAAAACTATTTTAAAAAGAACGTTTAATATTTTTTTTAAACAACAATAAGTTACTTAAGAATTAAGTATTTACAAGCTTATATTTGTTAAAACTCAATTTATCTATAGAGAAATTGTTTAAAATTATTGAATTGAGCAAATATTTAAAAAAAAAAGCTTGAAAGATATATAAAGTATAGCGTTGCATCTAGTAGAAACATGAGTAATTAAAAAGTTTATTAATTAATACTTCAAAATTTTTATTGTAAATCTATATATAACAAATATTGTTAAATTGAGCAAAAATAACGCTAAATATAATTGTTAATATTAAACAAAACTCTTTGTTACAACAAAAAATATAAACAATAATAAGATTTTAAAAATTAAGTACGTAGACAACAATAACAAATTTAAATTTAAAAAGACTCTAAATTTAAACAAAAGTTCTTAATTTCTCTTAATTTCTAATATATTGTTGTCGCAAATATTTAACAATAAAGAATGCGCACTCTAGTTTCTTTTACAATCTTTTAGATTTTTATTTGCACAATTTTGTTTATCGCGATTGTCGCATTTATTTTTATTAAAATTTGTTAAATTGTTAAAATTGCGTTGTGTGCGTTTGATAATCGAACTAAGTTTATAGTTGTTCAAGTAACTTAATCTCTTTCTTTGTCTCTTAATTCTTTGTTCGTTCTTCAACAATAATAGAGTTTTATTAATATTTTTTAAAATATTTGTTTAGCAATTTTTATCTTCGAATTTTAAGTATTTTCGAAGACGTTTTTAAGAAATTTTTATCTTATTTGTTTTTTAATATTTGTTAATTTTTAGTTTTTAACGCGACATTTTTTTTTACTTTTTGATTAACAAAACTTGCACTTATTAATTTTGCATTTATTTTTCGCTTATTTTTTTTCTTTTGTTTCTTGTTACTTTTTGTTAAAGATTTGTAATCAATTTTAATTAAATAGAAGATTCGTTATTGCTAAAAAATTACAACAACTTTGTTTATTAATTCTTTGTTTATTTTGTCTTTGTTGCGCAATCTTGTTGCAATTATTTTATTTTATTTAATATTTAATTGCTAATCTTATTTTAAGATTTTAAATATCTTGACGTTGTATTGCGTTGCGTTACTTTACATATTTTTTATAATTTGTTTAAAAGTTGCTTTATCAATTATATATCTGTTTTAAATTATTAAATTCTTTAATATCTTGTTAAATATAATTAAAATTAAATAGAATCTAAGATAAGAATTAAGAAATATTGTATAAGTCTTTTGCGCTCTTTAGCTTTTTAATTGCTTCTTAAATTAAATTTTCTTTTTTAATATTTAAGTATTTTAAATATTAATTTTGCTATATAAAATAATAAATGTTTATTTATTCGAATTGCAACTTAAGCAATATAGTTTAAATTAAATCTTGTCTTATTTTGCAAAACTTATATTATTAATTATTTTGTTGTTAAAGTATAGCAATTCGATTCTTCGATAATAACTATTTAAAATATTAATTAGCTCTTATATACTCTTTTCGAGATTGCGACAACGTATAGCATCTAACTTATTTATTAACTTAATTGCGTTATTTTTATTAAGATTCTACTCTAATTAAGAAGTGTTTTTATCGAGATTTATTATTTGATTATTAATGTTTTTTTTTAATGCTTTGTTGTTAGTACTATTTACTTTTTCGATAATTGTAACAAAGGTAATATTAACATTTTTGCAATCGATTAACGCTTTAAGAACTTAGGACTCTATATATTACTTTAAATATAATATTATAAAATATACTTACTTCTTAACGCATCAATTTGCACGCTTAAAACAATAAAATATTCGATTAATATTTTTGAATACAAGTTATTAAATAACTTATTTAATATTTAAATTGTTTATTTTTATTTTATAGATTTCGATGCAAATTAAAATTCTAAAAAATAGATATAGATGCAATCTCTTCTTAAAAGTACGTTAAATACGTTTCTTGTTATTCTTAATTATTAACGTTATTAAGAGAAGTATCTATTAAATAGCTTTCTTCGAATACTTAAGATTTCTTATTTATTGTTAAAAGAACTTGTAAATTTGAAGCATTAAATTAATGCTATTTATATATATTATTGTTTTTAATATATTAAATGCGCTTTGCAAAATACTTAATAAAAAAATTAAAAATTTAACATATTTTTAATTGTCTTCTTTATTTCGATAAATTGCAAAAATATCTTAGAGCAATTTAATAATATTCGCAACACTTTAATTTGCTTGTCAAATTTATATTAACTTCGAATTATGTTTTCGATTTTGTTGTTCAAGATAGTAGATACTTTTAATATCGAAATTTCGATCAATAATTGTATTCGAAATATATTAAAATTTGTATATTCGATTCTAAATTTTTGTTATTTTTCGATCAAATAAAGCTCGTTAATAATTAATATGCACAATTTAAAAAAAAACTTGTATCTTAATATTTTGTTGTTAAAGTATTAATTAATAGCAATTTTCGAATTGATAAATACTAAAACAAAATCAATTTAGTTACTTTTTTGTTGTTTAAATATTAATAATATAATTAATTATATATAAAGACATTCGATCTTATTTTGTTTTGCGTCTTCGAATTGTTGTTATTATTGTTTAATATCAACAATTTATATTCTAGAATATTATTCAACTTTTTACACTAATTATTCTTTAAGATTAATAACGATATAATAATTAACATAGTTTTCGAAATATTGTATATAAATAACGTTGTTTAAAATAGCAAACTCTTTTCGAAATTAATCTTTGTTATAACAATTAAGTTGTCAATTATTGCTTGCGTCAATTTATTAATTTGCTCTTATTTTGTTTCGAAGTTAAAACAATTTTGCACAATTGTCTTGATGCGCTTTTAATTTATTTGCATTTTTTTAATACTTTTGTTACTCTTGAATGCGTTTATTGTTTTTGCGTCGATTTATAAAGTATTTAATATGTAACGACAATAACAATTGAGTAAGTTCAAGCACTTGTAAAATCTTCAATTAATTAATTACTTAAATAATAGAATTGTAAAAAGCTTCGAACATAAAGTATAAAATTTAGTCGAGCTTAGAAATTGTGTAATAAATATTAAATTTTTCGATTTTTTCGAAAATTACAATTTGAAGACAACAATAAAAACGTATTAAGCGTAATATATATTTAATTTTGACATTATTAGATAGAGTATAAACAAAAGTAGCAAATTAAACAACAATAATATTTATAATAACTATAATTAACATTGTGTTGCGCAATAAAATTAATTAACAACATTCTTAAATTATAAAAAGACAACTTTGATACATTTATTAACAAGAAAGTTAATTTTCTCTTAAATTAAATTATGTTGTCCTTAGATTTGTTGCAAAAAAAACTTAAAAACTTGCTATAATATTCTTTATATCGAATTTGAACGTGCCTAGACACACTAAAATCTAGTTTAAGCTATCGCGCATAAGCTATCGTCTAGCTTCAATCCTAGCGTCGCCCTAACTTAAGCGAGTATTTAGGGTTGATTTTAGGGTTAAAGGTTTTTCTGGAGGCAGGTCTGAGTACTGAGGCAATCGACCTATTGACAAAGGTAAAATCAGGATTTTCCCACTTTTCTTATAAGAAGTCCCACCAAAATAAGCGGAGAATCTATCGCCTCTTCCTATGGATTGAAACTCCGATAAACACCGCAAAATCGTCGACGTCCGAGCCATTTGGAGGCGTTTAACCCGGAACTACGTTTAAAGCGACTCCTTATAACCAGGGTCGACTGTAGATGCAACGATGTACCTTACCTACCCGCTAGCGCCGAATTTATTCTACGACACGTAATTAAAGTAGGACTCGTCTTCCTAACACTATTCAATCCATCTCGAAAGACAGAACTCTGTGGAGAGTCTTTTCGTTCTTTTCTTTGTATTTGTCAGGAAGTCAATTATGTGTGAGATAAAAGCAGACATACACTTTTGATATCGTATTTGCATGATCTAGTTATGATCGAAAAACCTGCGCAACAGCTATCTAATTTCATCTTTTGTCTTCTCAGTCTCCGACTATGTTCCTCTTATATCCCATGTCGAAAGTATCAATCACTCTAAGACTTGTGAGCTTCGGATAACGATTCCTACGTTCCTGAGTGTGCTTTGGAGCTCGTTGGATTGTAAAGCATGCGCCACTGGAGACGCGAGGTATCTGGCCAATCCTTCCAGCCCAGTACTTCAATCCCTTCATCGCACTACCTCGTACTATCAGTACTCTGAAGATACCGGCGCTCAATGATCTTGCTCCAGAGCTGTTCCTCTCGATCGGTCAAGAGGTTGGTATTGCTGCGACTTGTAAAGATGATGAAACGCTCACATCTATAGCTCTACATCCTAGGACGTCCGTCGCTGCCACTGCGAAACCTCAATCTCGTTTGCCGGAGATTTCATCAAAGCGCAACAAGTCTGCTCTTCCAGCATGTCGTCATAGATCTCTCTGCTAGAAACGCAGGGAAATGCGCTGCATTTCTAGACTTTCTACAGTGTCACGCTCATCTTAGGTCTCACATAGAAAGCATTCTCGTTCCTGTCCGAAGGTACGGATTGCATGGATATCGCAGAGATCTAGAAGACGCTTTTGTTAGCCTATTGCCTTTGTTATCACGATTGCGGCGGATAAGGTCTGTCGAGATTCTACCAAATAATTCGATGATAGCGATGACTGAGTGTCACTTAGGTTCGGAGGGGATCATTGCGCGAACTATGACGTGGTGGACATGAGGTCTATCCCTCGCGCAATTTTACAAGCAATCAATGGGCTCCCACAACCTATCAGTCTCGCCATAGATTGTTACGTTCACACCCTGGACTCACGCCTCGATATCAATACGATCTCCTGCTTGGAGTCCTTAAGGGTATGTATGGTCAATATTCCTCACTTCTCGAACCATCGGGGGCTATCTCACAAGTCCTTTGAGGACAATATTTCCATAGGCGTCGCAGAGGTTATCCGTCAGAATCCGCGTATGAAGGCACTTCGTTTGTGCCTAGAGAAAGGCATCAGTGCTGCTTTCATCCACGAATCATATCAGGAGGTCCGTGAGCACGCCCTTGAGGAAATTGGACGGACGGTTCCTCAACTTGATTCCTTGACCCTCGAAGGTGATCTCCTTTTCAACGAGGTTGCCTGGAAGACGTGGAATACAACCTGTGGATGGGGCCACTTACGATCTCTTTCTATAACCAACATGTCACTTATCGAGACCGTCATAGGCCGACTCAAGGGTCATTTCCCAGCACTCCGGAGACTGAAGCTTTCAGCCTACGAACGATTTAATTGCTTTCCACACAATAACTTTCACGAAGGCGCTGATTCGATGAAAGCGTTTCTCTCTGGTCTCAATTTGACCCATCTCTCCATGCTTGGATTTCATCCGGACGTCCTTCTATCCAACATGGAGCCCGTTGGATCTATGTTACAGAATATCCGGTTTCATGTCCGCGAAAAACCATCCGACTTGATAGTTGTCCGTGGACCCACTTTTTCGACATTACTGTTGTCTGCGGCGCACATCGCAGTCTTGAGATCCAGGTGTACGAACATCCGTTGGATCGGCTTCGATGCACCTCGATCAAGTCTCCAAGGAGCGGATGGGGACTCCACCTCGTCTGTGCCACAGCGTCCAGTCGGTTCTGGCCCTGTTGGTTTCCGAGCTAACCTCTCTTGTGCTGCTTTCCCTCAGCAATTCCCCGATCCTACGGAATGGTTTACACAAGCATCGCGGCCCAACCTCGTTTCATCTGTACCACCCCCCTATGGAGACGCTGCCTTCCTCTCCTCGCGAGCCAATCCAATGCTCACGTCGTCCTCCTGGCGCCAACCTCTTATCCCTGAACATGATACGCCAACTATGGCTGTCTCAGTTCTTGACACTCTCGCAGCCATACCCTCACTGCGCCACATCCGGCTTTTTGCTCATCACGACCGAATTGACCCATGGAGCCTGTCAAACGCCGAGGCGATCGCGACCTTTAAGCGCCTACGGAGCCGCAAGTGCGGATGTGCACTAGAGAGTCTGATCATCTGCGGGGCCGAAAGAGGCGACGCAGGGCTCTGGATTATGTGGGAGTTGGGACCACAGATGGCCACACTAGAATGTCATCGAGGTCAGGAAATCCTGCGCGAGCTGTGGAATACAGAGGATGGGATTGTACAAGAACGAGAAAAGAGAGACTGGGATGAATGGAGGGTGCAGCCAGAATGGGGTCTCGCCCAGGAATGGTGATCCAAATTGATATGGTGCGCCTCCCACTGGCCGAGAAGTGAAATGAGATTTTTCCAGCTTGGCAGAAAGGGGTCCTTGGGGTTCCCCCTTCTGCAAGTCGTCCGTGCTGCCGGTTGATGCTTGGTCAACCTTGTACCATGATTTTGTCCGCAGATCTATCCGCCACTATCTTGGTCCAAATTTAGTTATGCCAAGTCTGGCTCATGGCATACATTAACATTTTGAGACTGAACGGCAAGAAGGGTGACTTGATGCTGAGATGTATGATTGCGTTCAACATAGATCGAAGGTCGGTGTGATTTACGCATCGTCTCAACAAGTCTGAAGCGGAGTCGAGGCTCCGATCTTGATGCAAGGAACGGCTAATGCTGCGTTTGACTACACATACTCTGAAGCTGCTTCTAGCAAGAAAACGATGCATCCATTGCTCAATATCTTCCGTACAACGAGAAAAGGAGAAAAGGAGAAAAGGAGAAAAGCTAGAACCTGCTGACGGTTTCGAGGCGTCTAGGAAATTTGGGTGTTTTTTGACCGAAGGTATGTTGGCCAGCATTGAACAAACTATGATCACAAAAGCTGGCCGTTGATGACGAGATATTGCGCTGGAACGTCGGCCGCTGAAACACGTATCAGTAAGTATCTGGTACAAGACGAAAAACCTGCGTAGACCCGCGGAGCTCAGAAGCATAAGATAATCGTACGACGAGAGGGCTGGCTTGGACGTACCAGTGGCGTAATAAGCATAATTATCGAGATTCAGCAAGGCGCCTGCCGGGCTCATAGCCGTAATGCCTTCCCAGCCATAGACTTCTGTGGAACCTCGGTAAACTAATTCCTCTCGTCAGCCAAGATTTGGTTTTCGAGCAGAGAGCAAGGCTTTGGAGGGCATCTCACAGGACTTCATTTGCGTTACATGCATAAGTTCGTGAACGAGAACTGAGGCTATACAGGTTGCGTATACAATGTTGTCGATAACCTTCCCAGGATACAGGCCTGCGGTTCCACCCAGGGCATTAATCGCTGATACCGATGGCTGACTTGTGGTCGCTTCGGGTGAGACCCCTTTGGTCAAGGCACCATCACATAGTATTATGATGTGTGCCTCCTGTTCACCTTGTATGTTGATGGGATTCTGAACCATGAGATAGTCCAACGTTTCACCAAGGCCACCCGCCGGACACAAGCTGGCATTTGGATCGCCATTGTGAATTGCGGAATAGACATTGGTGCCTGTGCTCAGATCAGTCCAGACATTTGGACCAGCGTCGGGGTTGGCAGCAAAGTTGTAGTCCCCGCAGTATATGGTGAGGATGTCGCGAGTGATCGAACCATAAGAGGTTACCGTCCAAGGAGTGTTCGTGATTAGCAATCGATACTTATCTACATAAAATAGGGAAGGGATTAGACCAAATCTCAACACCATACACGAGCATCAACAAGAAAATCAAACACCATATCTCATAAGCATGCCTGCACAGGTGTAGGGTCATACCTTGAATAAGGTTCCAAGTGTCCGTGGTGGACTTTGGAAAGAGCAAAGCTCTGGTATCGTCCATGTAAGTGATCGTTTCGGGTCATACGGTTTTGTTTGCCACATTGACCGCCATGTTATGTGCTGCGGACATCGCAGACTCGATAATCTGAGTCTTGTCCCTCTTGTCGAATTCATAAGGCTTGCAAGAATCATCGATAGCATAAGCTCCAGCCCTGATCAAAAATCGCGAGAACAATAGCGACACCAACGATACTTCCGCAAATGCAATAGGTCTCATGTCGTCGGCAAGGGTCTGTTATCGAGTAAGATGCTGGACTTTAGTTATCTTACCTATCAAAGGATGCGATGGACGAGATACTTCAGACAGTGTTTCAAAGTAGTGGGGATATTGGAAGCTATGAGCGTACGAGGAAAGACGATATATGAAAGAGATAAAATGTACAGAGAATCGGATTGAACTGGCTTTTGAGGTCGCCAGTCCAAACCGAATTCTCCACCTGTCATGGCACCGCACAGGGCTCGCTTATAACTTCTCTCTCCTGTCGGATAACCAACGCAGAGGCTGAGCCATGTTGTTACTGATGACTACCAGAGATCCGGCAAAAGACCCATGAATGCTCATTCCATCCTAGCCGCGGTCAGCGCTCCTTGAGTCCCAACGTCCTACAAGGTAATCTCTGGGATCCTTCAACTCATATGGAACATATATATGCTTCATTCGGCTTGGAGGTCGGTATTGGCGGCACTACGGCTACGGCAAGGTAAGTTATCGAGAAGGCATCGAGCATTGCCTTCGGGGTATGAAACATTACAGATGTGGCGCTGGTGCTATCATTGGCTTTGCCGCGCGCAGCGTGTCAGACATCACACGACTCGGGGTAAGTGACAGGATCTAGGAGACTTCCAAGGTACTTAATTACGATCGCGTAGACTTTCTGCGCTCATTTCATGTACGTCGTTGAAACACGTCTTGTTGGTGTGCCTAGCCAGGTTTACGAGACTTCGCATCCCAGCCCATGGATTACGGATCTGTAGATCGTTGTTGGTCGTGCTCCTTCAGGATATACTTGGGCTGGGAAAGTTGGCCGAAGAGTGGCATTGTCTATGTCTCAAGAAGCCCAGTCGACATCCGTTTAAAGGAGGGTGGAAGTCGTTATAAAGGTGAACCAGCTCAGGTTGATGTCAATTTTGAAGTGTTCCAAGTGACAGATTCGATTACCTCTACCTGATTGCTCCAAGACCCAAAAGTAATATACTCGAGCATCATGGCAAGCCGCTGGTCGTTGGCTATATGTTCTCTTGTCCTTTCGGTTTGTCGGGCTATACCGGCGCCTACTTCTTCGCACCTTCAATCGTCGAGAGAGCCGCTCTTGCATACTTCGAGTATCAGCATTTTCCCAATACCAGAAAGAAGTCACACACAGGGCTTTATGATATCGAGGCCCTTTGGAGCTAGCGTCAGAGCATCAGCATCTGGTACAGCACCTTCAATTCATAATGTCACCGTACAGACCCTGAGCTTGCTCAACCCATCTACACCTCGCTCTTTCTCCGCTGCACAATCATCTACGCCTCCACCGACTATCACTGAAACTACTCTCCCGCCTGAAGTCTCCTTACAGACACTTTCCTCTGGTGCTTATTTGTCAAATCAGTGGATCACTACTACGCCACCTGGCTCATCTAGCGCAACAGTGGTGCCTGTCATCATTCCACCAGACCTAAATGACCCCATTGTGCTGTGGAACGTGCTTCCGGGACCACCCCCTGGGGGTGAATTCCCTACACTTCCGCACTTGGAGATCAATGCGCCGAAAGCCCCATGCATAAGGATATTCGGAATGTCGATCGGGAGCTGCCCTTCGAAACCTAAGGGCCAGAACCTCCAACCTTCAGAACCAAATCCCAACCGAAATCCCAATCCCAATCTCAATTCCAATCCCAAGCCCGATCCAGATCCTACTCAAGAGCCATCTCAATCATTATCTCGATCGAGTGAAGCTTCCTCGAGTAGTTGCACTAGCTCCATGGCCACAGTCACCAGTATCTCCTGGGCGTCCCTGGGCATCTCGTCCTCTTGCACTACAGCTTACACGACGAAGGATGGCTGTGATGTCACTGGAAGTCTCACTTCAACCGCTGCATGCATCTCACAAACTACGATCAATGGCAAAACATTCTGCTGCCCTTCTACGACGGTTATCAAGGGCTCTACTGTCTGTGCACTTCCTCCTTTAACGGTAGAGGACGTCCTGGTAGCTGGAACGGTCCGTCAAGAGTCAGTCGGGTCCGTGGAATTGATGGACCAGTTACGATCCTATGTCGCCATGCAAAGTAGAAGCTTGCTTGCTTCTGGGGCTTCGCAATCACTGCCCCAGACGGTGCCGTCTTCCGGATTCACGGCTTCGGCCCCAAGTCGAGCAGCGAACTCAAGTATCCTTCATTCGTTGGTGTCGGCATCACCTGGCAGTCAGCCAATCGCATCTTTGCCATCGGCCTCCTCGACTGTTTCGCCCCTATCTCTACATGCACCATTTTCCATGCCGTCAGCCTCTTGGAGTGCTTCACCGTCCTCAAATTTTTCACCCTTTTCTAGGCTGCAGCCATCGGGAACTCAGGACGTCAGTATGACGATGTCTAGTTCTCCTTCTTCTTCGCTAAGTCAGCCGACGTCAACCGCTGCCAGTGCCAGTGCCCCAGGGTCTGGATCGTCTTTGCCTACGGCAAGCCAATTTCCACCGAGCTCTCTAAGCGCCGACACTGCATCATCTGCCTTGTCTTCCTCTGCGTCGAGTGGCACTGCAGTATCTGCCTCGTCTTCCTCTGCGTCGAGTGGCACTACGGTATTTGCCTCGTCTTCCTCTGCGTCGAGTGGCACTACGATATTTGCTTCGTCTTCGTCGAGTGACACTGCAGTATCTGTCTCGCCTGCCTCTGCGTCGAGTGGCGCTGCATTATCTTCCTCGTCTTCCTCTGCGTCGAGTGACAGTGCATTATCTGCCTCGTCTTCCTCTGCGTCGAGTGACAGTGCAGTATCTGCCTCGTCTTCCTCTACTGCATTATGTGCCTCGCCTTCCTCTGCGCCGAGTGGCGCTGCGTTATCTGCCTCGCCTTCCTCTGCGTCGAGTGACACTGCAGTATCTGCCTCGCCTATCTCTGCGTCGAGTCAGTCCACAGGCTTCCCCGGGGGTACATCGTCAGCTAGCTCAACCCAGCCCTTGATAACCTCAGCTCCTCCAACCAACGTCCCGGGCGCAAACGGCCTGGACTCATGCGTCCTCCGCTTGCTAGGCGACCCCACCAATCCCGGCTTCTGCTCAGGAACAGATTACTGCGAGTGCGGCAGCTTCGGCGTCGCCCCTTCGCTCTCACCCACTGTCACGACCTCAGCCGGCACAACAGTCACCACCCTCGTGCCAGTATGCACCCAAATCAGCATTCAACCGACAGCCGCATCTTGCCCCCCCAACACCGACACCATGGCCCCCGCCGCCTCCGTCGCTGCCGCTACCGCCTCTGCCGCCTCCGTCTTAGCCGCTTACATCGCCTCCTCTCAATCCGTGGCCGCGCAACCCACTGCCTCAGCGCAATGCTTCCCCTACCACGACATCAACGTCCTTCAAGACTCAAAACCAGATATGGACAATTTCTGCGCCAGCACGAACTCCACGCTCCAAGACGGCACATTCTGGGATCCCTCCTATGGCGCCCCCGCCAGCCCCAATTACGGCACCACCACCCTCGATCCCGCCTCAGCAGTTATGAACAACAACATCCTTGCCGGTTTTTCCATCGCGTCTGATGCGTCGCCTGGGTGTCAAGAATTATTTTACCCTGTCAGCCCAAATTTTGCGACGCTGGCGTGTAGTGCCGCATTGAAACAGATTGTGAGGGATTGTCCGTATAATGGTGGGAAAGCTAGTAATGCGTGTGGGGAGTGGTGGACGATGACTTGCCCTCTGGACACCCATTGTCCTGTAGGCTGTCCCGGAGGGGCATTCGGGGTGGGGGATAGTAGGTGTGGGACGCCGTGATTCTTGAGACCCAGACTGACACCACTACAAAACAAAGCACGATGATCTAATTGATGTTCAAGCTGGGTGCAAAGGCACCGAAGGGGGGGCTAACTTCTATCTGCTTGTAAATAATAAGCTATGCTTCGTTCGAAAAGCACGAAGCACGCAAGCACGAAAGAACGAAATTTCTTCTGATAACCACCTCGTTCTTTGAATATAATTACACTCTTATAATTTGCGGCAGCACGATAATGATATCACCAAAAGCTTGGTGTTTCAATTCATCGGCAGAGATTGTTGCGAATTACGATAAGGTCTCTACGTTCCTCGATGTCTTTTCGAGCTAGATAGTATTCGAGAATGAGATGCGAAGTTATCTGACCAATCGTAGATCGGCCCTCTCACTGAGCGAGCGTATTTCAAGAAGGCAATGAGGCAGGTCAGGTCGAGAAGTACGAGCAGATTACGACTTGGCTCCAACCGTCGAGCGGCAGCGCCGTTGGGTCTATCGAGGACTGTCCTTGAGACTAAGGATATTAGTGCTGACAACAATCTTCCCACTCAAGTCTTTGTATTGGGATTGGTGGAATGCATCGCATACACGTGGTGAGAATATGAAGTAAGCTCCCAGTCCTGGGTCGGTGGCCTGATTGTCGAGTTGAAGGATGTTTGAGAAGAAGCAACCCAATCATGACCTATAAGTCGGATTTCTGGCTGCGTCATTCGGCTCGATTCCAGCCACGCATCCGGTTATTCCTGTCCCACGTTTGCTGTAAAGACTTTGAGTGGGGCCATATATAAGGGGCTCAAGCGTCAACTGGGATAACAAAGCGCGGCTATAGAACGAGAATCCTTGAATCCTTCCGATCTGACATGCATTCTACACGTTGGTATGAGTTTTCACAAAGCCCCTCATCCATGTGTCACAAAGGATCGTCAGTAATCATGTAAGACAACACTCTACAGAAGCGATTGATCTTCGTTGGTCTGTGCTAATCTAAAAAAACGACAGTGCTTCTCCGACAAGCGAAGGGAAATTACACAATGCAGTCAATTTATCTGCTGGCGGATCCTTATTGGAGAGATGTGCCAGCGAACTTCTGAAACACGAGGCGCGAAGTTGGACAATCGGTTCTAAAGGCAAGCGTTGTCAATAATCGACATCATAGGCGCTGCTTACTCGCGCATGAGCGGTTGTATGCAGGTCCGCCTTATTGTCTTTGTAGGATCCAGAGTGCTGGGTCATTGCTGCATGAGGCTCGTGGGAAAGTAATAAATAGATCCCCATGAACCTATATTGCGCACGTGGTCAGCAGATGCAAGATGCGTAGGTTTGAACTCCCGTTGTTTGCGGTCTTGTTCCTCTCCAATTTCTCTATCTTAGTGATCCCTTGTCCTTTCGAACACTCTATCAGCAGCCATGAGGAACACGAGCCCCGTTCCTGGCCTTCAAAAATCACGACGCTCTCTCTGAACAATTTCAACCCTGTCCGAAAACGCAACAACGATATTCTCGGCGACGGTTGGTCTATGCAGATGATCCATGCTGCCGCTTTTCTTCCGGTTGAGGACGCTGCTCTCAGTCTAGCAGACTTCTATCGCTACATCATGGACGAAGCATTGAAACACATGATGAACAGCCATCAGGGATACAACGCGCTCTCTCTAACAAGAGGCCAGCTAGCGTTGAGCTGGTGGTGCCCTCAGACCATTATACCGTGGAGCCTTATACATACCTTTGCATCGGAGATGTTAGAGGCTACATATCGAGGATACGCGGGCGAGTACGCAATCAGGTTTACACACCTCCGTGGTATGGCCATTGACGTTGTCTTACAAGTGGCTCCCTTTGCGATGCAGGCGCTCCGCTTGGCCCACGGAGACACGAGCGGCACCAGTAGGGTTGGAACGTCAGGAGGCAATTGATCCAGTTGACGAGTTCTCATTTATCGTTACGGCCATATGTCACCTAGCGGCTGCGGGATGATGAGGCTGGGATGTCCAAAAAATAATGGCCGCTTCGACTCTTGTCCAGACCGTGACAATCGGATAGCTCGATTGGCACGATGTATCAGAGAAACCGGACTCTGTTAATTACGGCGATAGAAAGAAGCTTTCTAGCAGCATCCACAGCTTGACTTGCACAGTATGATCGTTGGTCTCTTAGTCGACACCACCCCATCGCAAGTACCAGCAGCGCACTATCAGACACCATCACGCAACACTCCCACATGAACCACATATCCCGAGCCCTCCTTAAGCCCATCAACCAGCATCTCATCCGGAACTCTCCACACCCTGAACCCCCCCTGGAAAGCCTTCAACCAAGCCTCAAACACCGCATGTGAGCGCAGCTGCTGAGCAACCACACACAGCGTCTTCCTCTCCCCCCCCATCCTCCCCGACAAACGACACAGCTCCCTACAAGTCCTCACAAAAGGCCCTATCAGCGCCTCATTATAAACGCAATCACAAGCCAGCACCATATCCAAACCCTTTCCCTCCCCAATACCATCAAATCCCAGCAACCCCTCCATCCCCTCCAAAACACTAGACTCCCAATCCAGCGCCAGCAACTCCACATCAGCACCAACCACTACCTCCTCCTTCTTCTTCCTCTTCCCATACTTCCCCCCACCCGTGACCTTCCGCGTGACTGCATTCGCGTCCAGATTCCGCCGCAGGCATTTAAACACATACTCCTGATCCGTAGCGACATACCGCCCCACCCGCGGCGCCAGCATCATAGCCACTACGCCCGAGATGCCGCAGCCGAGTTCTAGCACTGTAGATCCTTTGCTTAGGAACCCACCCTTGAAGAGCCAGTTCCCTTCCCATGCTAGCCATTGCGCGAAGAGAGGCGTGAGTTTCCAGAGGACTGGTAGCGGATATGTCATCAATTCCTGCCTGAAAGAGAAGCACGAGAAACTTGATATTTTGGAAAAAGCGTAGGCGTTCTGAACGCTGGAGGGAAAGGCTTACCGGCGCCTGTAGTTCCCCCCTCCCTGCTGCTCGCGAGAAGACTTGGCGATTGCTCGATTGTGAGATTCCTCCCGGCGATTGTGATGTTGAGCGTAGTAGCTTTCGAATCTATCATGCCAAGATCGCGGGAAGGGAGGGGTTGGGAGAAGAGGAGGAAGGATTCTGGAGAGGGGTTCAGGTTACGGGTTGGGTTGGTTTGATGTGGTGGGGAAGCGGGTAAGAGAGATGGTACAGATAGATACCTTCATCGGGGTCTTGGATTTCATCGCCGAGGGTTGCGAGGGGAGTGAGCGGGGCCATTATACGGGGGGCGGGGAAGGGGGTCGTGTGGTGTGACTTAAGAGGATGTCAGGGAATAGGAATGGGGCGATCATGGAAATTTCCTGGAGTGCAGTATGCTTCTTCTTTGTGGGCGGAGCAAAGCAGTTGGAAGGTTTAGGGCTACAGGGATGGGGAGTGAGGTGGAGCTTGTCTATGCATTGCATCTATCACGACTTGAAGTAAGGGTCATAGCTGCTAGCATACCCGGTCGTGCACGAGGTTAGGTGCCTTCCTCCTTGTTATTGGATTGATGACGCGACTTAAATTACCGAGTCAATTGCTCAAGGTGCTACTAGACATGAACTCTAGACTGTTTCTGCGACTCGTGATCCCTAGAGTCCTCAAAGGAGTCCAGCTCTATCAAGGCATAGCCCCGTTTTGACGCAGCGGTATATGGTTATCCAATGCGTCATAGTTCAGGACGAATTCTGACTGATCTCAAAGTCAATAGTGCTCCCCCATCGGTCCACGGATGCCTAACGTACTCTTGCTCTCTGCCATGTCTGATGGTTGAAAAAGACATAACTGCCCCTTTCAGCTTCCGAACTTATTGGTGTTGGATCGGGGAAGGTTTGATCCTTGGTCAACCACATCATGAGCTCTTTGTGATATCTCCAATTTCGAGCGGTACTACTATTGCGATCAGTCTTGGGATGAGGAGTTGTTATAATGAGGGCTTACAGCTCGGTAGCAGCGAGTTCTTGCATGATGTCCCTTGGCTGCGTGTAGAATATCCAGAACAGTGTCTCGTCCGAGAACCCGGGAATCTTCTCTCTTACTTTATGCACGTTGTCGACGGTATAACACTCGGGCAGCTTGAAGTCAGGTTGCAGTGGCCTTGATCCAGATTCTGCGAAAGGGCCAGCGAAAGTTGGATACAAAGGCCTACAACAAAGTTTCAATATCTGTACATAGACACGCTCGCAGTGGGGCGACTTACTCTACAGAGTTTAGATTCAGGCCAAGGTGGTTCAGGTCCTGGCCTATGGCAAGCCCAGCCACGTCGGGGTTCTCACTCCGAACTGTTGCGAGCAGCCCCGCAAGGCCGAAGCGATCAAGATCACTCATCTGTGAGCCTTGCGCTTGTTCGGGAGTGGTGGCAGGTGAGTCAGGTAAAGTGCCTCCGTAGCTCTGCGGTAATCGTGTTGTCTGTTGTTGTGGTTGTGATATCTGTGATAGCTGTGTTGTTTGTGGTTCTTGTAGGTTCGACACTAGACTGTTGAAGTTGTGGTTTGCCTGCTCTCGCTGTCGGTCCACGGAAATACCCTGAATGCAGTGTTAAATATCTTCCGAATGCAAAGAATTGGCAGCACTGACGTTCTTGTCTTGATCGGCTGTAGCGCCTTGGTTTGGCCGTATTGACTCAGCTGGGGACCGGGTTGAGGAGGATGCTGGATTCCATCAGCGTCTTCACTGAAAACAAATGAGACCGAAACCGTAGTACCACCGAATCCCAGGGCAGTAGGTGACATTATTCTATCTGCAAACGTAGCTGTTCCACGATCGATTTGGCTACTAGGTGCGCTCGATAGGCTTTGACGATTCTGCGCAGAACTTTGTGGTAGATTGAAATTATTATTATTTGGGAAAGCCCCGAAGGCTGCGTTTTGCATCAAGCTACCACGCCGATCCTGTCCGAGGTCATCCCTACCGTTTCGCCCTAACGGAGGGAATTCCTCAATGTTCCCAGTCTGTGGTTGACCAGTGCCTGATAGCTGGCCCACGCCTCCTTGACCTCCATGGCGATAATCGTCTAGGCCACCCGTGAACTGAGAGCCAGTAGAAAAGAGATCGTCCGCGCGCTGTTGAGAATGATCTTGCACTTGCATGCCATGCTCTTGTTGCTGCAGCTGTGTGTTTCCTTGCGTACTTATCGGATGTTGCTGCTGCGGTCGTTGCACGGGGGTATGCTGAACAGCTCGTTGATTTGCATTTGCCCATACTGCTTGGCCTGGGGTTTGATAGTGTGTTTGTGGTGCTCCAGAGAGAGAAGGAAATTCCCTGCAGGATCGCAATACCCTTGCCGTCAGCCAATCTCAGGTATCCTGGTTGGCAATACTGTATTGGATCAAGGTGCGAGAGCTTGACTTACGACGGGTCAAGGGGAGTCGCGGGTTGAGAGCCCCCTATTGTCTGAGCGAAGCTGCTAGAGCTTGTTGCTGGCTGTCTTCCTTGCAAGTTTGGCAGCCCTGGTGCGCCATTCGTTGTGTTTGCCCCCCCAAACGCCCACGTATTGCCATTCCCTTCGCATCGCACAATAAGTTAGCCAATCGACACTAGCTTGGGCGTCTTGTGCTACGATGCTGTCGAGGACACACCAAGCTTGCTGTTTTGTAGCCGGTCGGACCCTAGGGGAGCGTTCCGATTCTGCGGGGCTTGTTGACTGGCGAAGGTAGAGAAGCGGAGCGGTTGTGGAGTAGGTCCTATTCTCGAAGTCCCAGTTAGGTACTGTATGAAATGGAGAAATCATCTGCACGGCTTGGAGGCTCAGATGGTATGCTTGTTTGGGCGAATTTGATGAGTGGCCTTCTTGAATAGATACCTGAAATCATTGAACTGTTTAGGAACTCGCAGGCAGACGTACCAGTTCGATTCATCGCGACATACAATTCAATCAATGCCTATTTGTTGCGGCTTCACATCGACTTGGACTAAGCACGATTGTCAAGCTCCGTCGCGGCTGGTGGGCCTATGAGGTAGTTGGCTGTCAAGCGAGGTCACGATTGAAGTCGCGTTGATCGAAATTTAGGGTTCAGATATGATAAGACGGAACAGGTCTTGGCACCGCCTCAACTTTTGGCATCTTTGACCAAAGTACTTGTACCTTACACTTGGCCTCGGCGCATACCTGTCGATGGAGCTTCTTGGCTCATGCTGCACATTTGGTAGTATGTTTGGGCAGCGCCCTATTACTTATGGTGTCGTAGTGATCTCTCTCAATGCTGAGTAAATCCGCCTTGTAGAATACTTTGGTGTGTCTATTCAAAGGGCTGGATCGACGACCAACAATTGCTCTACGGCTATTTGGAAGACAAGCATCAGTAACAACAATGAACAGTAAGTTGTGTGCTCTTCTATTCGACCAGCGGTCTCTTCTTAGTCTCAAATGTACTTCGATCTATTCAAGTTTTGTGACGCCTATGAACCTTTTGCTTCAGGCGATAGCCAAATCCAATTCATTACTTTCGGCCCCTCCAGTGTTTTGGGGACTTCCCATCCTATGCGTTCCCAAAGCAGATGACCCAAGTGGCGGAGTTCATTAGAGGGCGAGGTCGTGACTTATCAGGTAAGGGGTATCTTCGTGGCGAAGGATGGAATGTCGTTGTTTCCGACTCTGGATGCGATGCATAATACCCGTTCTACAACTCTCACCCACAAAGTACATCAGGCAGACTGTTACCGATTCCCCCTCCTGGAAAGACCAGCGCAGGAGACTGACGACGGGTCGCCTGCGGTTGAAACATATGTTTAATCGCGCAAGGAAGCCTTCTCTCATATATCATGGCTGGCTCCGTACAACCACCTCTACCACAGTGAGATTTCCGGTCTATCGACTCTCGCTTAGTCTAAGAGAAGATGGCGATCCTTTTCTCCTTGTTGATATTTGTGCTTACTGTATCTTCGAGGATTTCGGTGCCGCCTATCCTCCGAATTGCGGCAAAACCATAGCAATTCAGAGCCACGACACTGCAATGCGATTCTGGATGGGACATTACCGGCAAAATGCTCAGTAAGTGGGTGGTATCGCGCAAATTGATGACCAGGACCACGCGTTCCGATAGCGCAGCCAGATGGCGTTTCGCCAATGCAAGTGCGTTTTCTGGCTACCGATCCAGAGACAGTTCGTGAGCACATATGGTTTGACTTTACTGGCCGTATAAGTGATCAGAGCAGGTTTGCTTCTGACTTCATCATAGAGCAGCTTTATTGCGTTAATAGGGGACCTCGCCAAACTGCGAACACGGCCGATTGCGACTAGATTACGAAATCCACGTTTATAATCGTTGATGAAGCGTGCTTTTCGTCCAAGGACAGTCCCTCTGATTTATCGTTTACTCCGATGCACCAGATCATAATGGATCAGACGGACAACCTAAGATCAAGCAGTTGCGAATGCCCCTTAAAAACGTTCTACCGTATCTAGAACGTCTGGAGCGGATTTCTATGACGCTGAGCGAAGTCGCAGATCGAAGTCGCAGCATACACAGTTGATGCCTGTTGTTGACGAGCGCATCGAAGGAGCACTCTCTAAGCGTGTCCGAGTCGCAGCGGCGGAAGAGGCAAGGAGCAACAAGAAGGTCGGTCTGTCCCCAGGTGGGTACATCTTCGAAAGGTACAAAAAGACCAACTCACCTCATGCAACTAGCGAGGCAACAAACATTGACAATGGCGGATCGCTCACATAGGCACATTCATGTCTGCTCGTACAAACTTGAAGGAAGCAGCCTTATCCCCATGATATCGAGGCGTGACAAGCTGGCTCTCGACGCCATCTTCTCTCAACAATCAGCCTTTAACTTCAAACTGTGCTGCGAGTTTTCTACACGGTCCTTGAAGCAAGTGGTCAAAGGATTCATTTACTACGAAGAACGTTGGTCATCCTCAGGTATGGGGAGACGGGACGCCTGATCGAAACTAATACAATCGTCGCCCTTTTCGGGCTTAGGTTTCTATATAGTTTCATGCATCTAGATCGTTAGCCCGTAGGGTACAGATCCAAATCGAAGAGATCCTCGGGTTCTTTCCATCATTAAGCCAACCTAAGTCCTGGGATCCTAGTATCGAGCGTCAATCCTCGCTGTGGCTGGCTAATGTCTGAAAAAGACACAACGAGAAGCCGTAACATGACTACCGATAGCGGTTCGGTAGACCTTAGGGAGGATCATGGAAAAGTCCTGATAATAGGCGCGGGTCAGTCACAGAGGTCAATCGTTCCGTGAGTATTGAGACTGATCATTCCTAGGCTGTACAGGACTCCGTATAGCTCACGGGCTCATCAAGGTGGGCCGATATAATCTCGTACACTAGAAGCGGATATTACTATATATGCCGTGATCAGGTCTCTACAGTATTAGAGCTTAGCTCAGTCTTTCAAATGGGTGGATGTGCAAAAGGTGTGTCCATTACAAGCTCACTGCAAAGGTCCATCATAACGAATGGATGATGCGTGCTAGCTGTTGAGACCCCACTTATGTTTAAAGACCCATTTGCGTATCTACCTGTATAACACGATATTCATGTCTTCCTTGGCAGCCGACCTTACGGTGTCAGTGCAATCAATGCGTCACAAAACTCATCAAACATCGTTCAGGCAGGTATCCCATGCACAGTCTACGAACGAGACGGATCCTCCACCCCTCGCAAACGCGACTGGAACATGGGCCTCCATTGGGCCTGGCCATCCTTCCAATCCCTCGTCCCCGAAGCCATCTTCGACCGCATTAAAACCACCCAGGTCGACCCCAGCATGCCCGTCAAATCCATCGAGCGCCTGCCCTTGCTCAACGGCGCAACCGGCGGGCTGCTCACCACCATCCCAGTCGACCGATTCTACCGCCTACGCAGGAGCAAAATCCGCGCATTACTCATGGAAGGTCTCGACGTCCAAACCGGCAAAGATCTCGCGGGCATCGCTTACTCTTCAGATGGAAGAACCCTTACAGCTAGTTTCGAAGACGGAAGCTCCGCGACAGGCTGCCTCCTAATCGGCACCGATGGGCCTCACTCCACTGTGCGCCAGCTCCTGGTCGGTGCCGACAAGGCCAAGGTAGTTCCCATCGACTACGCCGCCACCATGTGCTTCAGCCAGCACACGCGCGAACACGCTCTCTACCTCCGCTCCCCGCCTTTCCACCCCCTATTCCAATGCGCATCGCACCCAGCCGGCTACTTCGCCTGGCTGGGCCTGCACGACGTCCTGGACCCTGAAAGCCCCGAAACCTGGACGTTCTTCCACTACATCTCCTTCCCCGAGCCTCGCGACGAATCGACACCTAGAACGACAGCCGAGCGCGTCGCGCACCAGAAGTCCCTCGCGAAGCAGTTCGCGGACCCGTTCAGGAGCGTCTTTGAGTGGATACCTGATGATACCCCGACTGCTTGGTATGGCAAGCTGCAGCACTGGGATCCTCTGGCTCCTGGAAATCGCTGGGAGAACCAGAGTGGTCGCGTTACCCTTGCTGGTGATGCGGCGCATCCGATGACCTTTCAGCGAGGGCAGGGTCTCAATCACGCTATCACGGATGCTTTGAAATTGGTTCAGGCGATTGAGAGGCACTGGGATGGTGGGAACGAGTTTAATGAAGAAGAGAGGGTCAAAGCGATTGAAGCGTACGAGAACGAGATGGTCACGAGGACGAGTGAGGAGGTGAGGCTGGGGGAGATGAATACGGTTATGATGCATGATTGGGTGAGGTTGAAGGAGAGCCCGGTTATGACGAGGGGGATGGATAAGGTGGAACGTTGTGCCTCTATCCAGATTAATCTTAATTGATATGCGTTCATGAACAGACTGAAATACGCTCTGTCTACTAGTCAGGAAGTAATTTCAATGCGGAACATCTGGTCGAATACCGGAAGGTGTCTGTGGCATGATCAATTGTTGCTAGAATGTGTCCAGCTCCGTGTTGGCACCTGCTTTTCAAATTCTGAATACTTTTGCGCAAATTGTTTCGAGAACAGGGTACTATCTAGATCAGGTAATACTCCTTCCTGCACGATTTGATTCGAGGACGGTATGCTAGGATCCTGGCTAGGTCGATCGAGTTCATGGCCTTGTGTGAAATGTGATTCCCTAGCACCTGGATATCCCAGTGAAGGTCGAGGTCTTCCTCCACAATGCTCTTTGGATAGGGTTTCTGTCTCCAACAGCAGCTTCGCGAACAAAGCCAGTCATACGGCATGTCTCTATTGTTATTGCAACAAAGGCCACAATTGATCGGAAAGCAAGCGAACAAAGGATTGCCGATCACAATGGCGAGAGAACACATAAAAATCCATCTTCGCCGAATGACGAGGATATAGTCACCCCTTGTGCAACTCTCCAGGCATCAGAACGGTCGTACCTACCTTCTCGACCTACCAACTGCAACTTCCCCCAAGCTTCCTCTAATCGACAACACGCCTACCTTTCTTCCAACTCTACAGCTTCTCATTTCCAAAGTCCCTTCTACTGAGAGATGGCAGGGTTACCTCCCTTTCCCCCCTTTCCAATATGAAGCCCTCGTTGGTGCCCAAAAGCGGCACGCAGCAGTGGTGGCAGTACAGCTCGCGCACTTCCAAGCATCGCCGCGTGCACTTCGACGCGGACACCCCAGACAGCAGCGACAAAGATACGCGCCATCCTCGGCAGCGGAGGAACCAACGTGGTAAAGCGAAGAATTCCCGCTGTGAGCGATGCGGCGCATCCATTCTCGGTGTGAATATCAGCGGCGGTTTGGAATGCAAGTGTGGAACACGTCTACACGTGAAAAGCACTCAAGACAAGGACCGCGCCATGGAAGAAGCCAGGAAACGCGCGGAGCGGAATGCAGCTGATGTTAAGGTGCAGAACCAGGAGTTCTGGAACGAAGAGCGAAAGCAAAAGGAGAGAGAAAGGAGGCAATGGAAGGAGGAGAATAGGCGGCAGGAGAAGGAGGAAGACGCGGATTCGGAAAGGCAACAGCGGAGTCAAGCGAAGCAGTCCCAGTACTTCAAGCGCCAAGAAGATACACAAGAGCAAGAGAGGCAGCGTGTACGAGAGGAAAAGTTCCGCAGGCGCCAGCGACAGGCGCGGGAGCAAGCGGGATCGCACTGGCAGCGTGCACGGAAAGAGTCTGAAGGGAGCTCGCACCGCGATCATGATTTCCCGTCTTCCCGACATAATGACAGAGCGTACTTGGATTTCTACGCCCTTCTCGGTGTCTCGCGTTGGGCGACACAGGCTGAGGTGCAGAAGGCGGCGAGGAGGAAGCGTATCGAGACTCATCCGGACAGACTCAGCGGTCGGAACGTCTCGTCGTTGATGTTTGAAGCTCTGGTGGAGCGAGCGAAGATCGTTGGTCAAGCTGCAGATGTTCTCTGCGATCCTTTGACGAGATTGAAATACGACAACCAGCAGGCAGCATTTTGGTAGAGCTTAAGGTTCATAGAACAACAGAATCGCTGCGAGAGCGGGCAATTGTTTTTAGCGCTTTGGCATTAGTCAAATCCGAACGACTTACGTCGCGTAGAGTTCTCAAATGCCCGCTGCCGTCGTTGCGATGCGATAGATGCGATATGCGATAGATGCCAAAAATACCATGATGCGAATGTAAACAAGAAACGCGGGTGGAGTTCTAGCAGAGAGGAAGATAGACTTCAAGAGAGATTAGAAAGGGTTCGCATGAAAACTCCCCTCCGACTCGACTTTTCTTAGAAAGGACCCTGCAGGACTGTGGGGCTTGAATATCTTCACGCTAGGGCCATTAGCGCCTTGGAAAACTATTATTCTTCGGGCGGAGCTTCGATGCTCTGTAGCGGAAAAGCTCGATTTTATTAGTGAGAGAATTATTTTCGCTACTGAGGACTGCATTGTTAGCTTGCTTTACGCGTGCTGCGAAGACTGAACAAATCATTTGCGACATTGGTCTATCACATATATGGTTATGACTGTCTGCTGTTGCAATTGATAGCATTGTTCGACTTGACATTTCGATGTTTCATGTATTCATGATCAGTCATCTGCCTCACTAGTCTTACCTGTACCTTGCCTAAGGTAGTTTGAAGTTCTATGTATGGTCTGTAGAAGACCTTTCCAAACAGCTAAACGCACGGGCCGGCAAATCCGACGCATACGCCTACAAGCGATATCTTAGTTTTCACTATGTCAGGTACCTTCAACAATAGTGAAGCGCAGACCAGTTGCTACGCAGACACTAGTAGAAGGTTTCGACCTGGAGGCTGATACTGGGCCGTCGCATGTGGCGACACAAACCAGATTCCGTCTCTCGTACGTCTTGTATGGAACATGGCATGAACCCGTGTAGACAGGACCACGAACGGGTCGCCTAAGATGCTTCAGATCAGGTCTGTTATGCGCCCGACTATAAAATAAAGTATCCAGAATGCCTGGAGCTTCTGTTGTAGTCTCCAAGCCCTAGTACTCGTTTGCTATACACCTTACCACCTCATCATGTATCCCATCTCAGCTCCTCTCATTATTTCCTCGTTACTCGCCCTAAGCGTCGACGCTGCCCCACAGGCTCCTCCACTACCATCTCCAGCCTCACAACCTCCTTCTTCAGCATCTCCAGTTGTCGTACATAATCCACCTGATGCATGCGGACCTATAAACCAACTTTCCTTCGACCCACAAGACTCATGCTCCGCCAAGCCGCCCACTGTGACTTCGGCGGCGTCTTTCGGCGTACTCGGCAGCACCGACAGCTCGAGAAGACACGGCATTGACTGGGCGACGTGCAACCCGGTCTTGGACCTTATATGCACCCAGATGTTCGCTCCCAATACCACCACCGGCATGGTAAGCAACCCCTTCCGTGTCACGATTTAGCCTCGAAGGCAAACGTGAAAATTCCTTTCCTTGTGGACAGAAAATACTGAACCATGTCCAACACCGTGGTCTCGCCTGGAAATGGAATGCTGATCCTGGGATATTCCAGTGGATCTTTGCGACCGGGCCCGCGAAAGACTCCAGCGGTCAACCCGCGGCGCCCTGCCAGATGGGTTTCTGGATCCCCAACGGGAATGGCGCTGCGGGTAAACCAGGCACCATCACCAGCACCAACAAACCGTTCGATCCGACCAATCCTCAAGGCCAGTGCCGAAACGTCTTCCAAACCATGCTCGACGTCGCCGCGTCCCTGAACCCGCTTTCGCTCGGATCCAGCATCAACCTGGTGACCAATCCCGGCAACGCCGCGGGTCAATTCAAGCTACCCGGTGGATCGGGCACAGGTACGTCGTGTCTCTGACGGACTCGTTCGAGATCGCTACATGGTACCATGGTCACTGACACACGCGCTAGGGAGCGCCTTCAACGCTGGATATCCGAGCTACGTTCTCGCATTCGACACCGACTGGACGGCACCACCACCTTGCACGGATCCAACGACTGGCGTAGCCTGCCCATGTGATCCAAATGGGCGCTGTGCTCCGCTATCCGGCTCGGGCGGTTCGAACCCCTTTCTATGTACAGACATTACCAACGGACAGTCGTGCACATGTGGCTCGACACCCACCTGCAGGCCTCCCCAGAGCCCACAACCACAACCCCTGTGCTATGATTCGCAGACCAACCAGAGCTGCAAATGTAAGTCGTCGCCGACCTGCATATTATGTACAGATATTACCAACGGACAGTCGTGCACATGTGGCTCGACACCCACCTGCAGGCCTCCCCAGAGCCCACAACCACAACCCCTGTGCTATGATTCGCAGACCAACCAGAGCTGCAAATGTAAGTCGTCGCCGACCTGCATATCATCAGTCCCAAGGGCGCCCATGTCGTGCTTTGACAAGGTGGCCAAGGCTCCGTGCAATTGTGCTGACAAGGCTACCAACCCGAATTGTCAGACTATCAATTGAGCGAGAGACAGTCTCCTACCCGGTCGCGGGGAAGGAGAGGGGATTTGCTGCTAGAGCTCGGATCAGTGGTAGCGAGTGTCGTTTGTTGTATCGCGTATCTATCATCTAGAATACATTATCGAGGAGGGGGAACATAGTCGAATACCATCAAGCAAAGTTTTCTCATACCCCTGATTTGCATATCTTACTTGCAGAAAACGTAGATGCTCACGATACTCCAGATAGCCAGATCATGATCCTTGGTCAACGTTACCATTCTTGTCAAATAAGGGAGTCTCTATGGAGCTACCCCTCGTCGGAGCGTTTGCATGACTGAAACCTCTGGAGTAATCGTTTTTCCACTGTGGTGGAAAGGTCTAGCATCTTCAATCACCGGGATTCCTGTGCTGATTAGAACGGTGCCATCGTGATGCTTGCTCTGGTGAAGCGCGGCTGAACCTTCACAAGCAGGCTGGATGTATTCCGCAAGGTGCATGCACTTTCGACCAACAGCTGGCTTGCAAATCATATGGTCGACGAGACATCCATTTGAGAAAGGAGACTTTTATCTTCGATTCAAGAACCAGGAACCTCGATTACCATCTTCGCTCTAGCATGGTTGTGGCACTCTGGTCGTAGAGGGAGTCTCATAAGGTTATCACTGGTGCGGGAAAACTCCGGACTTGATGCGGATATTCAGTAAGTTGTTGAAAGGAGGTCTTCGTCTTTGAGAACCTGTTTGAAAGCTATGCTGACCAAGATACAGGCCATGACCCTGTTTATGTGCACTATGACTTGCTGATCGACGTGAGTGGCTGCCTGCAACGCCGTCGCTGGGTGCAGATGCAGATACTGCCCGTGTTCTTGGTCTGCTCTAACACACGGTCTGGTGGCTATTCCGATGCCAATTTGACACGTTACTAGAATTGATGACTTGACTTAATACAGTTTCTCTTTTGGGACTCTCATGACGGGTCGAGGATTATGGAAGTGTCAGCAATCTACTTAGTCCGCTTCAAGTACAATGTATGCATTCAAAAACCAAAAGGGATGGCTAAACCTACGCTCTCCTCGGTAATCCAAGTTAGCTTCCTTGGTCGTGGGAGTTGTGTTGAGTAGAGATTCGATGGCAGGGATGTTTTTGGCAAAGAGGATCTGCCCACAATGATTGAGGTTTCAAGGTCGTCGCTCAGTACGAACCGAGTCATGCACATCATATTGTAGAGACCGGATCGGTCTGTTCATTTTCGAGGCCGTTTCCCTAGGTATTAACATTGGCTAAGCAATGTCCTTTGACACGCTTCACCCTTGGTTCTGGTTGGAGATAGATTCTCAACGCTGGGTTCATGCGTCGATCTGACTGATTTTGCAAGGAGCGTTAGGCTGGGTGCAGCGTGCATTGCTGGTGCATGAAAGAGCTGCGGACAGGTTCCCAGACGTACTTAATACCCGCAACCGGTACGTGCAGCTTATTATGAACTATGTCATGGTCATGTGAACAGTGGTGTCCAGAAAACACAAACATATTTGCAGTAATCACGCCCATCACTCACAGATACTCTTGACCCTGTAAGAAGACCAAGGTGAGCCCTTTTTGGGACCTTCTGGCAAGACCACTTACATTCTCTCAGCCAAAGACAGTCCCAGCTTATTTGCTATCATCAACATGGCCCATCAACCAGCAGTTGCAACAGGCGCGACCCTCAGCGTGAAAGTGACCTACCAAATCGTCGAATTCAGAACCTGTGTCCTAGAGTCTTTCCCTGAGCCAGCCGACGCCTTCGATAGAGTGGAAATATCATCGGATGCTGCAGCTGTAGCTGCTCTAGATGCAATCTTAGTCGCCAATCTGGGAACTAATACGGCAGCGCCGGGCAGTCAGCCAGTACAGGCAGGGACGAAACCCGCAGTCAACGGTGGTAGTTCTGCGAACCAAGTCTCAATGGCCGTTGCATCACCACGAATTCGGTGCGCCGCGAGACTGTATTTCCGAGGCCTAGAAACTTCGCTGCTCTGCGAGTACGATGGGGCCACTTTCGCTTTCTCCAATTTCCAGATGGTTGACGGCAATGAGGCTTGGCAGAGAAGCAACATCAAGAAGTTCGACATCGGTCATGCCGTGAGCTGGCCTCTTCGGGACGGCCCAACGGAAGATAGGAACGGTAAGTGATTTTCGGAGCATCTGTTACCCCTTTCTGAGATTTTCAAGAAGCGTGAAACATGTCTGAGCTGTATCCGCTCCCAAAGCATGCAACTCTGCTCATTGAATTGACTCAAAGGAGGCATGCTGACTCCGAAACTTCCTTAGAGAGGAAATTCCTTGGGGTTTACTTTCGGATTGGATCTGGGGGAGACCTTACGGAACTGCTGGCCAAGAACATTGGCCCATATCGCAAGAAGACTGTCCTGACCGAGTCGGAGTGGAGGGGATTGAACCTCAAGATCTGGGGCGAGTTGCCTGAGTATTAGCTAGCTGTTCGAGTGATGGAGGGGGATCTTAAGGGTCTGAGCGCAAATTCTAGAGTAAGAGCTTAAAGCTCTTGAATGGGATGTGGATGTCAAGCTCATTGTGCTGCCAACACCAACATCTGATCTTGCACTAAAGTCAGAGCAGTATGCATGGGGTACGACATCTAATAGTCGCATTTGAAACGTGCGCCTGAAGGGGAATCGCTTGATGTGTGCGAGTGTGCTTCGTTTCCGAGGTGCATTGCAAAGCACTCAGCAATTCCTGACAGACTCGTTGAACCCAGGGACAAAAGAAGCTCATTCGTTCGTGGATGACTATATATATATGAGCCATGATTGGAGACACCTACCTTGACCAAACCCCTTCGGAAATCTCCTCGAGACCATTCACTTGTTTCGTGGAGACCTACGGTTGGGGCAAGAGCGCAAGGACTTCCCTCACCTGAAGGTGCTTTTTGCTCCTCCGATAAGCTCATTGGATGCTCGAATGCTCTTCTACCATTGTTTCCATAGAAGTAGACTTTCTTGGCCACGATATACAGCGTGTTGCTACAGAAGCGTTTCAGCTAAGGTCAAGCCATGCAGGTAATGAAAACATAAGTCCAGAGCAGACCGTTTGGCTCCGAAAGTTGTACGAATTGGTAAACTAGACTCTCACTAGTCAGAGTGTCATTTCGCGTTTGTTAGAGAGCCTTTGATCACTGGTGATTGGGAGGATTTCTCATGCACGTCTGATTAAACATCGCTCCGGCCACACGGGCCGAGACACCGGTGGATATCAAGCAGAAGAATTAAAGCATTGGGCGATCACGTATGCTTACATCGTCGCTTCATCTGCCGGGCTCCAATGGTCATCATCCAACTCAAGGTTGTGGAGATGTATGCATGGGATAGGGAAGCTTTTACTGTAAATGTAGTATTTGAACCTAGGTCACATGGAGATTTCAATCGATTATCAAGGCTATTAGTTGTCATAATGCGTAGAGACTATGGGAAATTCTAGGCTCAGCGATCACGCTCCTGTCAGTTCCAGGAGCATCGGCTGTGGGCACCTTCCAGTCCTAGTCCGCACCTTATGACTTGTGGCGTCGGAGCCTGTTTGCTCGTACTTCAACAGGCGTCCCTATACGCCCGAGGCTTGACTTTGTTGACTTCTGAGTAGGACCTCTTTCCATTTCTCAGGAAGGCTTGGTATCCCTTCGTCGCTTGCTATTTCAAGCCTCAGATCTCCTACGCCGTCGAACTTGACAACGCAGGGCTGACCCAATATCCGAGCTCCGGACACTATCTGCTTCAGGACGTTGACCAAGGTTTTGAGCTCATCCTGGTGTTGCTTCTCCCATTCAGCAGTCTTTTTGGTCACATCGTCTACGATGACAAGTCCAAAGCGAGCTCGTTGAGCTGATAAGTTGTAACGAGGTCCAGTGCTGATGAAAGAACCCTCCACGAAGCAAGGCGTTTGGGAAAGATATAGGTCGATGATCTTCCTATGGATAACGGAAGGCTTCAAGTGTGCGTGGGTCGAGAGTTCAAGGACGGCAGCTTGGGGCACGTCGTGCCCTCCTTCAATAACTAGGAGCTCACCAGCAATAGAAGGAGCGGAGGTGGAAGGCCCTTCGTTCAGAGACAGATGTTTAATATTCCTTGTGCAATCTTTTTGGCTGTAGTCACTGCCCGACGGTTCATTGAGATGTTCACCGACAGCGGATGGACGGTATGCATCTACTCCAGAGCGCACCAAAAGCTTCAATCCCCCAAGTGTGTACGTAACGATACGGTAGTGTGACGTACTTCCTTTAGCATCGGGGTGGAGCTTGGTGTATGCTTCCTCAAATGAAGCGCGGTATCCAGCGAACGTATTTGGAGCGATGGTCTCGCGAGAAGTACGCTCTGCCCTGGTGAAGACCGTGGTGTTTCCTACGGCCTCAACGCCAAATTGAAAGGCTTCTTGATCCCCAACCATGAAACCGTGCAACAGTCGTAGAGGTCGCCGATCGCAGACAATGTCCAGCTCGCTAAGGTCGAAACCCGGTCGATGTGTCTGTACAGCACGTAGGAGAGGCTCCAGAGGAGAGCATGGCATGCGGTCAGCATTTTGGTCGACATATCGAGTGCCACTATCGGGTTTCAACACTTGAATTTCTAGTGGAGGACTCCAGATTGCAGGCATTCCCGGTACGAGTATGGTTGGTTGTGGTTCGTCAAGCCAATTGTAAGAAGCTATTACCGCGAAGTCTGATAGGGCGACTGGGCCATCTCTGGGGCTGCTATCGGGTTTGGAGATGATGATTGGAGCCATGATGCTCTCTCGGAGAAGGTCTTGAAAAGACCTTCAAGACTTCGGACGGACTTTGCTCAGAGAGAGAGACTTGGGACGTTAAATCATTCCATGGGTTGAGAGGATAGTCTATCAACGACTCAGGCTCACAGCGGTGTATCTCAAACCCCGTTTGCTTGGCAAATAGCGACTTGTACCTGCCTAACCTAGTGTCAAGAAAAAGGGAACTTGGTATCTAAAATCTCGGAATATAACCGCAAACAAGTTTATCACGCATAAGTGACGACGTCGTCTCCCGCTGCGGTATCCATTGCATTGACGGAATCTAAGTTGTTGGCAACGCCTAAAAGTCTGGCCATATGTGCAGAGACAGACTTGGACAGGACTAAGAGAACACAAATGAGATATATAACCAAGCCTTACAAAACACTTACGTGAGTCCAAGAACAGACCTTGTCCAGCATTGATTCCAAACTTGCTGCAACACTCCCATGAGTATCGAGCAATAATCTACTGCAGGAAGGATATCGCCTAGGACAACTGCATATTACGGATGTGTCAGACCGTGGACTGCAAACAGCCACGGTAGGCCAGATGACACTTGCGGCACCATGATCCAGCCGGTGGACATGCTCGAGGTACAAAAGGCTGGCTGCGTAACGAAACGGGAAGACGCCAAGCCGGAAGTCTTGGCACTCAAAGTCTTGGCAAATCAGCGCTCCCTCTACCAGAATTCTCAGTCACCCTCTGGATGAAGAGGGCATGTCAAAGCCCTTTGGGCGAAACAATACGATCGTAGGCCAAAGTCAAGCTTCCAGACGAGTACCCTCCTGAACCAAAGAACAATGGCCTCAATATTGTGGAAGTCCCCGTGGACAATTCCCAACAACTTCATCGACGTACACGCCCATGAACAACATGCTCAAAGCTCCAGAGCGCAGATCACCCCCCAGCTCGTCCCCCACAGTCGACGGTAATGCCTTCCAATTTCCCAGCTGACTGTGCAATCTACGACCATGGCGGCGGCGTCCGCCTAGGTAACGCCTTCGTCGTCTACACCACCAGCCCACATCGTGCCCACCTAGAAGCGATCGCGCCTCAGCTTCTAGACACCCTTGCTAGCCTGGCCTCCACAGTGTCTAGGCACACCCAAATCCTCTACACCCTTCCTCCAGGCTCAATCCTCCATTCTCTACCTCACCAGCCCCCTACACAACCATCCCAGCTTACCATAGCATTTCTAAAAGCAAGGGATCGCCCCCAAACACCCAGCTTCTTCGTGAACGCTTGCTCGAGCAGAGAGATATGCATCGCCGGCATACAAGACGCAGTGACAACGCTTCTGAGCGTACTCAGAAGGCCATGGTGCGTCCTTGAGCTTTGCGGTGCGGGCACTGAGGCTGTGGAGGCGCTATTGGCGTTCGCAGAGGCTGCAAAGGGGTTTAATGAGAAGGAATATAATGGTGCGGTTGCTTTGCTTCGGCATCAGCGATGGTGTCAGGTTATCGAGGAGCAGAGAAGGGCAGCGCTTGGTGGATCTGGTGTCCCTGAGAGGCGTAGGGGTACTAGAGGGAGGGAGCGGGAGATCGAGTTAATGGATATCTGTGCTGCGATGTTCAACAGTAGCCTGGAGTCCTTCAATGGCTTCTATATGCGGGCAATTGTTGTGTGTGCTGTCATCATGGGTGTCGAGTGGGGAGCAATGCGAATTTCCTTGATTGGAAACGCAGCCAATCCTTGGACGCAAATTCTGGGCAGGGGCTCACTGCGTTTGCCTTGTAAGACAGACGTAGGCGTCAGGAAACGAATGTGGTCGAGCCAGACACTTGATGCACTTTTGGACTTGCAGCAGGATGAGCAACTCAGGAAGGGCTTTGTCTATCGTAAGGATCTTGCTACGCAAGCAAGTCTTACCGACAGCGCGCCACTCTCTGGCCATAATGCAGAGGGGTCCTTTCTCGATTTATATAAAGCCGTCCTCGAGCATCTAGCATTCAACATTGCATGAGTAATTTCGTGCCCCATATCCAAATAGGGAACGGCATAAGAATTGAACTTTCCGATGTGTGTGCAGTGTGCAAGCCGCTAGGTATTCAAAGCTGGAGTCCAAAGATCCCCATTGGCAAGGCCCAAAATGTTGCATTTATTCCAAGGCGCTCCGAAAGGAAACGCAATAACGGATTGTTGAGGAACTGTACAACCAGTAAAGACCCGTCGCTGAAGAGGCAAAACGTCAAAGTGGTTGCCCTGCTCTCTTGAGGAGTCAACACGAGGGCACAAACGACAAAGGCGTTGGGCTCGTCTGTGAATCGATGAAACTTTCAGAATTCCACCATTCCATACTCGGCCATTGGTCTGCTCAGACATCATTGCCCCGGATTGTTTCTCTCTTGGACCAAGCACCCACAATCTCTTCTTTAAGCCGTTGCGCCAGCTTCCACTGTTCATCTGGATTGGCCTCCTTCTCAATGCCTTCTACCAGCTTACCCGTAATCCAGTCCGGTGCCAAATAAAGGTCCTTTTCGTTATCTCTTGGCGTCGCACCCAGATCCTTCAAAAGCTGTTGCATGTTCTTGAACACTTGCATAGGGGGTAAGAGCGTTAGACCGATCCAATCCAGCCCAGCCAGTGAGCTCGCTGCATCCACCTCTAGAACCGCCCTGACGATCGCTTGCGTCCTTGTGGCATTATCAATGATGGGGAATAAACGTGCATATCTCCGATGCGCATGCTGTAGATGGCCTGCGATTCTCGTAGCTAGGATCTCCCCGATGGAAGAGTATATCAGCATACCCAGGAATGCAAGTTGCATTGCGCCGTACATGTTCACCATGCATGCGACCGAAGCGATGGCGGCAAGAGTACCTGTAATAATCCATATCCAATGGAACAGGCCGTGTTCCTTGTTGAACGACCGGCCAATGCGGGCCCAGGCTTCGATGGTGTCTCGACGGCCTTTGAAGACGATAGTGCCGCCTTCGTCACGCTCGTGGATGGAGAAGAGGGGCTCAGGGTTCTCAGGGATAGTGGCGTGGCTGGGAGGTGGGCGAGTAAAATTATTGGTTTGCGCCCTGTTAGGTGCGGTAGATTTGATGCTAGGCTGGTAGATGTTGGCAAGAGGATAGTATGACACGGCCATTGACGCAGCCCAGTGGCAGAGATAGATGAAGAAAAGAACCGCAGCCCAAATGTCAACCATCAAAACACTGAAGGCAAGGGCCACAATCACGACAAAGCCAGTCAACCAAGCAATGAGGTTCATAATGAGCACGCTCAGTGTGCTGCTGGCAGGTTGAGGCACAGCCTCACCGAATGCGTCCCAGACATGGGCGATCAGTAAGTCGTTATCGGAGCTGGATTCTTCTTTGGAGGAGGACGTGTCGAAACCTAAAACTCCCTTGAGCCACTCATTGCCGGTATTGATAGTTAGCTCTTTTGGGAAAGCTCTACAAATTTCCAACTCAGCATTCCGTCTTTGACTTGATGGATTGCGCTTTGAGACATGCTGTGAAGCGGATGCTGCCAAGACGCGTTCCGGACTCACCTCGTAGATCGAACAGATATCTTTGTTGTCGTATCCCAGCACATCGAAATGGCTGGGTGCAGAGACGATGGCCGAGATGTCAAATGCTGCACCAGCAGCTTAAGCGGGATCAAGGTGCCGCCGAACATCATCGTATGCGGCCACCGGAAAAGATCTCGATCATGCTGAGTGTAGAGCTTCGCCGCGCTAGTATTGGCACGAGGGTTATGTAGGATAGCCGCTACCGCCAGCGGGTCGAAAGTCACACCGCTTGGGCTCTGTTTGAGCGCTTCCTTGACATTTGTAGTATCAAATGGGCGGAACCTAGCCTCGGCAATCCGTAATAACGTTGCCGCGCATACGACTCGAAGCAGCCGGGTGGCATCGGAGAGCCCCATCCGTGGTAGTGGAAGACTAGGAGCTCGTACTGTTGTCCTTATTTCTGCTCAAGGCCCTCGACTGTAAATTCTAAAAGTCAGTACGTATCCCAGGTGTCGGCGAAATACAGTGCGCTTTGTGTCGGGGTTGTCTGAACCGAAGACGCAATATGGTTCAACTGTTTGGCTTTTCAGCCATAGGTCACCACTGGGGGATCTGTCCAAGAAAATTCCGTCAACAGCTTCCGTTTAGTTATTCTCGTCGTGTATATGTCTGGCCGGCAAGGTGTTCAATGCCGGGCGATGGACCACTTGTGATTGACTGGAGGAATGGAAGGAGAAGGGAGAACAGGTCACTGTCTAATTGAAGAAGGGCGCGCCGAAAATGGGCATCGAAATAGCAACGAACTAGGCATTGAAGAAGTAAAAGCTCCAACAGAAAGAGAATGGGCTTACCATAGATTGGTCCTTCGGATAATATCCTTGGCAATATAGAATTGCACTTGCCTTGCGTAGAATGACCACCGGAGCTGAGCTACACTACGCCTAATCAACGACAAGAACAATGACAATACAAGAAAAGTCCGGGCACGAGGACAGAGGCAGTCTCGTAAATGTGAGAGGTAGAGCTGCTTTAGATTGTCACATCAATGTGTACAGTAAGAATAAGAAAGAAGGGGAGGCAGACAATCGACACGTACAGAGCTAGTACGGCTGACAAGTGATGTTGGAGAAATGAAGATCGCCTAGCCTCGGCGGCTTCGGCCTTTCCTGATTGAGAAAAAGTTTACGCACTAGTGTAATCTACCACAACTGTCAAGCCAAGCGGAAAGTTCCAAGAATCCAATTGGTTTACTAAAGATCTCATAGATACCACATTCCCAAGCACATACGATTGAAGGATAGAAAATCAACCTATGTTACCAAAAGGACTGCGGCCGTAGGAAATTGGCGGGCGAAGTTGGCAGCGAAGTTGGCATAGCTAAATGTTGACATGTGGAGTAGACGACGAAGCTACTGGTTGTAGGACAAGAAATCTGACAAGGAGGATGGGTAGTCAGCCTTTGATCTACCTACACACACCATGGATGAGTGCAGATTTACCCTCTCACCCTTGCCGCATGAAGCCTCATCGACGACGAAAGATCGAGCCCAGTATGATCAATCCGAGCAAGACGGTGAGGATCGGGTGGGCTTCGTAGAAAGGCACGAGGTTTTCCCAGAACCATGCCTGGACGATGTGGACGAAGGTTACCAATGCCTGTTCCAAAGCTGCCTTTAGGATGGCGGTGGATTGTTGGGGGTCGCATTCATAAATCTGAAGGCTTCGATTCCACTTGCAAGCGTTAGACATGATGGAGTTGGCTGTGTCGACGTTGATGTTCTGCTGTATTTAGTGCGTGGGATGGTCCGAGCTGATAATTTGGCAGCTTACCTCAGGAGCCAAATGTCCAAAAGACGGGAAGTAAGACGTATGGTATAGAATACTTGACGGGGAGTTGTGTGGTGCCTCACAAGGCAATGCTTTCTCCGGATCTGTTGAAGGAAGCAAGGAGCATAGTCTGATGTGCAGAAGGAGGGCCACCTATGCCAATATAGTCCTCCTCACAAAGAATAGGAACAGAAAAGGAAGAGTGCAGAGAGAATTCCAAAGCATGCACGATGCCGTCGATAGCATCTTTGATCAAAGAAAGCAATACCATGTCTCGGGGGGCCGATTGCTTCTTGTTTCAAGCTGTCAAACATGGCGTAAGCCTTCCTAGCAGTTCAGTACCACTAGATTGGTACAGTCTATGACTACTGCTGTCTGAAGCTACGTAGAGGTGATGAGAGTAGTACCTAGATTTTCCGATATCTATCAGCTACACGGATGTTCTCGCTCTAGATCATGGGACAGTCCATCGCGGTTCTTTGCATTACCATCCAAGTTTAGGCTTGGCGTCCTGTGCGGAACAGTTGTATGACAAGGGACCATGATAGCTCTTTCAGACAGTCTCCAGGCTGCCGAGTGGTGCTGCTGCTTAACGAGTCCTTCTGGTGTGCAGTACTTGAGGGGCTGGGGTGAAGGCACCCCTTCCCGACTTATCGAAAACTCCTACAAATGACGTGTGATAGTATGCGCTTTGTAAACAGAGAGCAAGGTATAATTTTTGGACTACCTCATGTACACAAGATTGAGCTCGTACGGAGTACGGGAAGATCGGGAGCGCCTTGGTGGACGGGGGTGCCTTTAGCGCTTTCACAACGCTTGTGAATCCTTGGTTTTATCTTTAGATCCCCACCCCCAACTTTCGTCAAGATCGCTCCAGATCCATTTTATCAACTTCCGCATTTCTTGATCTAATTTACTAAAAGACTGTCACTATTGAACTAGATACTTAGCACTCTATAAATCTACTTTGCTAGTAGAATTTAATCAAGAATTGAAGTTGTTATAGTTGTTGTAAGTTCAATGTAATTGAGACAAGTTCGAGCGACTATTTTCCTACTAATGTAACCCGGAACGCGAAAAGTTCACATTATAACAAGTCAACCAAAACACTCTTGAAACTTACAAAATTGAACAGTCTTGAAGCGCAAAGCTTGTTCTATCTATCTTTCGATTTTGAGATCGAAAGATCGAGAAATGCAAAAGTTGATAATGGACCTGAAGCGATCTTGACGAAAGTTGGGGGTGGGGATCTAAAAATAAAACCAAGGATTCGCAAGCGTTGTGAAAGCGCTAACTATCGTCAGCCTTACCGATAACCCTACTACAGTCTATAGGAGAAACCTCACACCCTCTTTTTCATCAATATATTCGTGAGATCAGGTCAGGTGCTTGGTGGTAGAGTCGACCGCTTCAGTCCCCATGCAAGAACGGAGGGTCGTCCGCAACAGTGTCCAATGAGCAGGGCGAGCTTTACCATCAGCCCCACGCTAGATAAGCAGCTTGACAGCCGGCCAGCCCAATCTAGCCGCAGGATTCCCTGCTGAACTGGTGTTGGTGGGAAACCACCTGTGGCGGTCAGCTGATCGGCGAGTCGGCGATAGAGCACATCAAATACGGAGCTGAATGCCTGCTTGTGCTACCCTCCCTGCGTTACGAGGCTGATTATAGCAGGTGAAGGGTGCTCGGGTTTCCGACCTATAAATTGGCCAGAAGAGGGGTACCTGCAGTAGGCAGCAGGTTGTGAGTGCGAATACGAGGAGTGAAGTAGTGAGATATTGTGAATACTGATTCTCAGCCTCGTATGCGACTCTCACCTGTCAGCATAGCAATTGCTTCATATAAATATGCTGCTCCTTGTTGTTCGTACTTTCCCTCCTTATCAATTCGACCTCAGAAGTATCTATCCTTCCCCGGGCGACACTTCACTACCTTTCCCTCCTTCAATTCTGAAAATAGAATCCTATCACTATGCATCTCCTACGTTTCTGCATCCTCTTGCCCCTAACTCTTGCCCTCCCCAGCCTCAAGCGCCAATCCCAATCCTGCGGCGCCCAAGAATGGAACATCCAGCAGTTCACTACCTTCACTGCCGGCTCCACCCCTACTCCTGGTGCACCACCGATCTTCGCCTTTGACCACATCAGCTTCTACTTCGATGATCCGAACTTCAACACTCGTGCGCTGTGTGAGCGCAGCATCGAGCCTGGTACGGGACAGTTGGCTGACGGCAACTTGTATCCTTGTGATGGAAACAACATGTTCTTCTCCTACGAAGGCGCCAGCGTGAATCTCAAGAGGACGGGCGTGAAGTGCGATAAGTAGGGTCCCCACCTTATTGGCGTGCCCGGCTATTTTATTTGAGGATGCTGAAGATGTTTTAGTGCCACATTCACCGAGTCAAGTGGTACGGGACTGTCATTAGAATGCTACAGCTTGTTTGGGGGAACGCAGTGCGAGACTGTGACCCAGATCAACGTACCAGTGTCTTTCCTGGAGCAGACTGGGCCTTAACCCAGCACTGGTACCAAGCAGACATCAGGCCTGAGAAGCATTTTTGCCTGCCGTTAGTCACTGGAAAGAGAATGCACAGCTTGGCGTTAGACGCGAAGGCATTTGAAGGAATTGATCGGAAATGAGAGCTTGCCCATTCATAGGATTAATGAGAACCTCTCAATATCAAATACTTATTCCTACATGTCCTCCATTCTGTCTTAAATCTTGACAATATCACTAGAGGAAGAGTTGCCAATATGCATTAACCTTATGGGAGGCTCGAGAATGCGCCGCTCTTCTTCAGATCCGGTCGCCAAAAGGATTGCCCCTAGGCTGCCACCCAAACCTGTAGAGAGATTCAGTTAAGCTTGAGAATTGGAGATGTAAGAAACAGAAACCCAAACACTGGAACAAAACAATTCACACCTGTAGATACCCAACCAGACAGCCCTGTTCCCCTGACACAAATATTCAATACGTAGCTTGCTGCCATCAATATATCCTGATGCCTAGCGACATCAGTAGTAGTGTATTGCCTGCGCGGCCGATCGGGAAACCCGACGTCGGCCGTCATCATAGCAACTAACATGGTGCACGACTCTGCATGACGTAAACTTTAGTAGTACTCTGATCCATTCATCCAGGAGCCGCACAATGGGTGCCGAAGTCACTCACGCCACGTCCGTTTCTTGGGAGTCTGGATGGTCCGTATTTGAGGGTTGGCACGAGCTCCTCCCCCAACGAACTCGAATGCTTGGAGTCGGAACGATGCGATCGCCATCTCGAATTGGTTGAGGAGTTCCGCACATGCCGCTTTCTCAGGGCCTTGTCCGTCCAGCGTCCAAGCCGCCTGTTTGGTGCATATTGGTAGGGCATTGCCAGAAGAAAGTCTATACATCGTCGTATTGGGATTGCTGAACGATAGCGCATGGCTTTCGGGTAGCACGAGAGCTCCCACCTGGTTTGTCAGAATACTGATTGCGAGAAAGACAACAATGCGTGGAAGAGACTGTGAGAGCTTCGAGACATGGGGAACAATCATAACTAGCTGATGAATGAGCTTAGGTGATCTGAAAACCACAACTGGATTGAGCCGAAATTCGAGCTGTCTAATAACTGCTGTTGACGGAAGGAAGTAGGTCTCCGATAAACCCTTTGCCTAGTCGAGCGCAGCTGCAGGCTTTAAACCATTTTGACGATCGAGATGGTGGCTTTCACCCGTCGCAAGCGTTCCGTTGCGACTAAGCGCTACCAGCCCGAAAGGTACGCATATGCACCACGTGCAGGACACGGTCGATGTTCACCCTCGCTGGACACAACGAGCCAAATAGCAGGTCTCTATCCGCTTCGATAGATGATGCAGTAAGCTCATGCATTTGTGATGCAGATATAGCCTCGAAACTTGCTCCACTGCAGGAGCCAACAAGTGCTGCCGAGCGTGCAAAAGACGGGAGATGGAAACGCGTTTTGTCTTTGAGTGTCCAATACCCTGTCTGGCGGACCTAGGCCCCTCAGTATGACGGTAACCTTTGAGACTGTAGATGATAAGCTGGCAATTTTTGCCACCAACCGAACAGGACACAGGGATCATCTTTACGGCAGCTCAACAGAGGCTCGATGTTTTCTCGATGACTCTGCAAAGGTTTTGCCAGCTTTGATATCCTGAGCTATCCGATCGTCAGCTTCTACTTGGGACTCGATGAGGCTGACTGCCTTTTCAGCGAGGGCCTTCGGTAGGCAGACAACGCCGTTGAGGTCGCCAATCAAGTAATCCCCGGGGTCAATGGTGGCTTCCTGATCTTCGGTCTGGAAACGGACCGCGGTATTTACCTAGATCATCTTGAGTGCAATTACATCTTCAAAATTGCGCAACTACTCACTTCGCTGACGCGCATTACCTCATTAGGGCTGGTTGTGCCAATGTCCCTTGCAAAAATCTATGGAATTCTTGATAAACAACACTCGAAAGATGCATCAGGGTATATTTGAGAAGGACCAACCGGATATTCTAGGTCTCGGTGTTCTTGGAGATCCCTGATCCTTCCATCTACGACCGTGCCGACCGCTCCAGAATATTGGGCCCGGGTACTCATGAGGCCGCCATACAGTGCATTGACAGCCCTTGGAGGTCCCGAGATGAAGATCACGGACCCAGAAGGTGTTGAGTCAATCTATGATCTCCATCAATGAGCGATATGTCGTCAGTGGTGTGTATGGCTAGGCAGATACGAGAGAGGTGCTGAAGCCCAACGTGGCCCAACAAAGAGCGAGGTTCATACCAAACGACGATGATCTCAACAACTCGTCCAATAGATAAGACCTAAGAGACTCGCTTTTGACATACATAATGCCCTGAGACGTGAGGATCAATCCCATGACTCTTGTGGACGTATTTCACTGTGTATGCTGGCCCTACAATTTTGGTGGGCCCTTCCTGCCGCTTGGGTGACCACAGGGTACTTTGACACAGCCAGATGATTAGTACTGAACTTTCGGCTCGCAAGGAGATTAATGCAAGCCTGTTATCGCTTACAGTCCGCTCAAAAACCCTCCGTGAGGATGATTAAGCTTCAGCAATGCGTCTGAAACATCGCAACTGTATGATGTGCATACTTAGTCAGGAGCACCTTCCAAGTATATGTGTGTTCCATGAGTGGCGCGACATACCTACTGTATCTGCTCAACGCACGGACGATTGGATCTTCCGACATCCTAGAGGGACGGAGCGTGCTCCTTCTCATCTTTTCATGTTGAACAGATCAAAACACAACGTCTCGAGGAGCATCTGGGAGGAAAGCGATGATTGTGTAAAGTACTCGGAGTAATCTCGCTGTTCTCTCCCCCTGAACGACGGACTACATCGACCCGAGGTGCCCTAGATCATCGGGCCGAGACGGCCTGCCATCAAACTAGTTGTTGATAGACGCAGGGTTGCTTCATGGGATTAGGTCGCAGGACCGCTCACAAGTGTTGTTATATAACGTGCTAAGCAGGTAATGCTAAGGACATAACGTTTTAGCGTTCTTTTATGATTCGCGAATGCGAGCCTGATCGCGAAAGGCGTGTTAATCCCTGTCAATTCCTACTTTGCTTGCGACGAGCGCAATCGCTTTTTTGTTTACATTGTACAGACCTTGAAGACAGATCTAAGATATGTAAGTTTCTCCTGCTGTTATTACTCTGTTTTGTTAGCAAGATAAGAGAAATCTTATAATCTATTGTTTTTCTCTTGTACGGGGGCACTGCTTGCGGGCGCATTGCTTGCTTGCTTGTCTGCTTGCTTGTCTATTTTCCGCTTGCTTGCTTGCTTGCCTGCTTGCTTGCTTGCTTGTTTGCTTGATTGTTTGCTTGTTTGCTTGTTTGCTTGCTTGCTTGCTTGTTTTCTGCTTGTTTGCTTGCTTGCTAGCTGGCTTAATAACCTGCAAAAGCGTCTTGTTGTACGTACAACAACAACAACATTGTTCTATCTTCAAACAAACATCTCTCGTCGCGAGAGAATATTACATTTAGGCGACAAGATATGCTACTTTCTCTAAATGTTGTCGTACTAACTTGTTAAGCATAGTTGGGAATATCTCTATTTCAACGTTTGTTACAATACTATTCGTTTAGTGCGTTCTCGCCTAGGTTTTCGTCAAAACAAGTGGCAATAACTATACGAGATTACTACTTGCTTCAAAAGGTGTCAAAACATTTGTTGAAATTCGATTTGTTCAATACTGTACGTCTCAATTTTGTTGATATTTTTTTTGGTGTACTAGACAACCCCATTACAAAGTATCTATGTAAATTATCTTTACGTTTATCGCTAGCTATTATATAGAACTCGCGACAAGATGCAATACATATATACATTGAGTGCGTAGTGTTGCGTAGAAATTTAAAAGATCGACTTGTTCTAAATATGCAAGTGGGAATCAAGAGTACTAAAAAAAATATTCAACAATCAGGCTTTCTATCGCCATGAACCTCTTTCTTACTAGCTATATTGGGTTAGTTGAGCTTAGTCTTGGCACGCTAAATAATAGTGTTCTTGGCATGTAATAGTATACGCGGTAGAAAGACTGATCCCATGAAGCAAGACGCAGGGCAACTTCAACTCTTCTTTATCCGAAGTTGAGAGAAATACTGCGAGCTGCTAACAGCATCTTGAAAGAATCAATTTCTTCAGCAAGCGAGCATTGCACGCATAATCAGCAATTCTGCTTTACGATGTAAGGCTTTGACGAGTTTAAGGAGCTGCAGTCCGCTATAAGCGTACTCCACCCGCTTGGGGTGCCTAGAGAGCTTGCGCGATTGGTGATGGGAAGATTAAATAATCACATCTCTTTACGTTGAGTGCTTATGTTTCTCAGTATTGACCAGATTCCTAAGCTGCTGCTGGCAGACCGCTTCCCAGCCTGGAGTATGCCATATTCTACGAATTCGTACATTCTCCTAACAAGGTCCTTTGGTCGACCCTGCAGATTACTATGTCAGGTAGCGTGGACTGGCTTCAGGTCTCCAGGCTGGTCATGCAAGCTTGCAAAGATCCTTTCAAACACTCATAGGAATCGTCTGTCTTGCCTTGGCGTGAATATTGGATCCTCAGTTGGGACTTTAGGGTGGCATGATACCCTCGACTATGTGGGTATCAATGCATCGATACAATGTGCTGGTCTCGCATAAGTGGGTTTTTAGTAAGGATTCTTTCATATTGCTATATTGCTAGAGACTCGAGTTCGACATTTGGGCTGTTCCGAACACCAAAAACTATCAAATTTGTCAACACCTTCCACGTCTACGTTTGCGTCATTGCATATACCGGACATGAGACGACTTTGCGCGATTTGAATACTAGCTCTCCAGGTCTGCTGAACCAACAGCTTCAGGACTTGTAATGACCGGGTCTTTATTCCTGCTGTGTCGTAATATTTCAAGTGATAAATCCAAATCGTGTCTGACGATCAAAACTTTCTCGGACCAGAGCTCCACTGTCAGGGTAGTCCTTGCTACTTGTCATATACTTCAAAGCTTCCAAAGACTGATGACGAGTAGGCCAAGCGCGTTTGTGGAGATGGATCTTCCTAACATCGACGACGCTTTGAAAGCGCAGCATGGCATCGAAGGAGACGCACTAGATGCAAACCACCGACGAGCGGCGGCGCTACCAGTCACATCAGCACAGCCAGCCATTGTCGATGTCCAACAGGGTCTGCGACGACGACATGATGTTGGTCGAGAAGACCCACCACATCCTCCTTGGCCTCAGCTGCCTGCAGGAGGTTGGCACCAAGGCCATCGCCAACGTCTCGAGGTTGGTCGCGAAGACCCGCCGCTCCCTCCCTGGCCTCAGATGCCTGCAGGGGGTTGGCATCAACATGTCAACAATGACAACGACGACGGAAGGGAAGATCCTGCGGTCCCTGCGCCTTTAAGTCTGACGTTCTGGGGCTACACCATCCCTGCACCATCCATAGACGATCTCTTCCGACTGCTGCATCTCATCCACAACGTCTACTATATCTCAGCCGCCATCCTTGGCCGGATAGAAGCAAACGCCATACTACTGAGCTGCCTCCTTTGCGAAATCCACTACGTAACGGGATACGAATACGATGAGGACCAGCTAGTGATCGTCTGGTGGGTGAGTGTTTTTCAGGACTGGACGCTTCGTATTCGTAGGTTGTTGATATTGTGGAAATGCATCCGGCCTCTTGGGGAGATGATGGGCTGGAGATGGGTTCGGCGGCTGGATGGGATTCTGCAGATTGCCTACTGGGCTCCGGCGTTCTGGCATAATCTGCCTGGGCCAGGCCCTGAAGATCCGAATGCGGTCGAAGTGCTTTTTGGTTGATCTGAAAGAAGGAGTTACGGCTAGCTATACCTTGGAAAAATTGGTGCGGATGGAGTCCGTTGGTTGGAGGCATGCGAAGTGTGTCATGGTCCTCCCATGCTTGGGGTCATAGGAGATTAGGACAGAGTGTACATATTCGTACAGGTATGTATCGACAATGTCGTGAGAACAAGCGCCTGGACAAAATTGAACAAAAACAAAATGACTACGGTCGCTTCCGGGGCGCTGATTTTCTCCCTTATTTTCGTCAATCTTCAACCTCTGATCAAAAACACCATGTTTTGTGGCGCGAGTGTCAAAGTGCTTCCTTCTGGATTTTTAGATCTATAGATGATGACATGCTATTTGCAACGATAGCGCTGTCCAGCATCAAAAAGGAACCTCTACAAAGTTAGCCATGACACAAGCGACGACGGCGCAGCAGTAGCCAGATCAGCGAAGTCTTCAATACGGGCGGTATCTCCTCGGGTGAAACATAGGAGCTCAGCTCGTCATGTTACCATTCCCCCGAATCTGTCGTGGCATCAACACTCACGATCCGCTCGTGGTTCTAGTTTCGCCGCATATCAAGACGTGGTCATCATCGCGTCTAAATACCGTACAGACGGTTTGCGCTGCAGACCCTACATCACTTCGTGATTCCTCTTTACTAAAATCAAAGTCAGTCTTCGGCTTCCCTTGTCTCCTGAAATACGGTTGAGCTCACGCAACGTTGGATTCTTAGAACAACGCATCGCATCGCAATGGGTCCAAGATAACATCGCAGCCTGCGGTGGTGATCCTGCAAAGGTCACTATCTATGGAGAGTCTTCAGGTTAGTGAGATTGTAAGATCCCTCAATGCGTAGATGCCAAGGAAGAGTAGGGGCTTCCTCCATTGACCGGCTTGTTACGACTTTCCCTGACAATACCCGGTTCCGGGCGGCAATCCAAGAATGTGGTCAGGCGAGCGTCTCCCCTGCTCCCTCTAAAAACGGTACGCTCTCTTGGCTTGCGCTTGTAGATGCATTGAATTGCTCCTCTGCAAAGAGTGGCTTGGCCTGTGTGCGATCTAAACCTGCGGCTCAAATCAAGAGCATCGAGGAACATCTGGTCTTGGCCTTTGACCCTACAATTGATGATGTGACCACATTGTCCGATCCGCAGCAGGCAAAGGCTGAGCATCGAATTGCCAGTATTCCCGTGCTTACCGGCACAAACTCTTCAGAAGGCCGATTGCTTGAAGTTGGCCAGAAAGACATTACTGCGTTCATTGCGGCAACGTTTCCGGAGTCTACCGAGCTTGATCAAGCAGTCGCAGTAGCTTATTCCCTGGGCCACAATGGGTTAAACACCGCGTACGATGTCAATTCGTAGATCTCCACCGAGGACTGGTATCAGTGCCCATCTGCCATCGAAGTCGGTGCTTTTTCCACGGCTGGGTACCCCACATGGCGCTGTTACTTTGACCAAATACCCAAATCTTTTCCTCAGGCGGCGTGTATCGTTCTTCTGAGATTATTTTTGGCACTTGGTACCACAGGTCAGGAATGTGCGCATAGCCAATTCATGCTAGAACGCGCTAAAGACATTTAACGGTGTTGATCAGGTATGACGACATGAAGGTCGATATCGAGGATTTTGACAAAGGATACAGTGCAGAGTCGAACAGTGCCCCTGAAACTCCTACCATAAGCGGCTCAAGACATATCATCACAACCAATCGCCATGGCTCGTGGTTTCCCTGAACGAAAGCGACGTAGTGATAATGACATCATGGGCACAGTGACGATTCTGTGCTATTACCAAAACCTTCCCAATCTCGACAGACTATTTTGTTCGAGGAGAAGGAAAGCAATCTACATGTCCACCTTGGAGAACGAAGAAACAACGGAGGCTTACCCTGGCAGAGTGCTTTACCTCAATATTCAGAATGTGGTTCCCCCCCGCAACTTTTTGAAAATCAGTTTTTTTTTTCGACGCCGGATTGCAAATATATTTCAAAAGTTGCGAGGGGGAACTCCGGTGATGAGGTTGATCACTGTAAGGTTTTCGTCCCATGGGTCGGACTGAAACTATCGGCACCCATCTGCAAGCAGACAATGCACAGCCGCCGTCGCGGATCCTTCGCGATGCAGGCATGGTGGACCCAATGATACTCCTCCCTCAGATCAAGTTGTTGGCGGCAAGGCGCAGACAGAGCTCTAAAATATACCTCCATGTTCGCAAAAGTCATTCGCGAATTTGGTGAAGGCTTCAAGGTCTGCCTCACTTCTTAATGTAAGAGTGCCCAGAGCTACCTACTACAATGCTGTCTTTCTTTCATACGCTACCATTCCTATCTTCTGTCGTCATTGCTGCCACCGCTTTCGATGTAAGTGCAATCGATCAAACGGTTAGATGTGAGTCTACGCGGGAGACGCTTAGCCATCGCTTCTGGAAGACGTTGCCCATGACCTGCTGCAGCTCGGTGGTGTTCGTCTCAACTAAATAGCTGCCAATTGATATGTAGTGGTTCCTCACTCTTTAATGACTGCAGTCCGGTCAGTTGACCGATCGCGACCCCTGCCTTCCTGGCAATGTCCTGACACAATGTCGGCTTGCTAATTCCCCGCAGACCACCCTTGGATATACGTGCACATGTAGCAGCGGAGGCACGCCGGACCTTGCACCGTACAAGGGCACCATCCCTACGCTCGAATGCGAATGGACTTGTACGAAACAAGGGAGTAGCAACTGCAATTGTGGCACACTTGACCCAAACAATCCGGATGCTGTTAGTTTCTACACCAACTTAGGCTCTACAGCTTCTTCTGCCGCACCTAGCGTGCCTTCGTCAATTGTACGTTCCAGCCAGCACCCATATATCCAAGTGGCTTGAACTCTCGACCCACATTTTTAGAGGCATCACTATCTCCGACGTCAAGGCTGATCATGTGCGGTCTCGATATAGGTCATACAAACGGGCAGCATCCAGACTACTACAGTCACGACTAATGGGAGAACCACGACATCCGCCGGGGCTGGGTTCGCGACCGCATCGTCAAGCTCCTTCACTACTACACCGAGTATCCCAATCTCGACCACCTCAGTTCCGACTTCCAATACCCTCCCAGCCGCAGCGGTAGTATCTGCTCAGTCTAAAACGTCCATATCGTCTCAATCAGCATCTTCTCCTTCGGCAGTGCCTGCAAAATCCTCAGGCCTCACTCAGTCCAGCAAGATCGGCATCGGACTCGGTGTTCCCCTTGCCGCCCTCCTACTCGCAATTCTAGCCTCTTTCGCCCTCCGCTTCTATAGACACTACAAGAAAAGGCCGAGAGAGCTTCGAAGCGAAGACGCCGCCGAGCTTGGGCAGGACTCTTTCGAAGACGGCAATGTGCGCGCTGATGCACAGCAGAGACAGGAAATGACGGGGTTAGGTTCGCCAAGGGAGCTGATTACGAAACATAATACGCATGAAATGTCGACGGCGCAGGAGCTTAGGGAGCTGGATGCGGAAGGGGTGTCGAGGAGGGAGTTACCTTGAGCGTATGCAGGACTTGATGCGGAGAAGAGATTCAACCACCAATCTGCTCGCTACAGACGTTGAAGCGCCCCCGAATAGAGGCAACGAAGGGCACGGAACAACACCAGTGCTCAAGGACATCATGTCAAACATCACGAATCACACACGTCCGAGATGAGGTTTGCCCCCTTCTACGCCACGAGATCAAGCTGCCAAAGCAGGTTGACCAAAGGCTAGGGGTCAAAGAGAAATGGCAGTTTTCAATACCCGTACGTCGAGATCCAGGTGGGGAAAGGCCAAGCAGCTCAGGAGTGCGTTAACCAAGGATGTCATTCGGGGGACACTGTCAGAAGACACAAGAGTCTTGCTTGGAACGGCAAGGCTTCTCGCGGCCCATGTACAAAGGCGGCTTAACCCTCCGGCTTTGTTCTTACAGTATGTTTCTATTTAACCAACCATCAGCTAGTGAAGCGAAGAAATCATAACTGAAAGCTTGAGCCTTAGACTCGATGTGGAGTGAGTTGAGATATTATGATTGCTGAGGAGAGGGAACACCTCTCAAAGATCTATCATCTGTAACATGCAGTTTGAGACAGCCTTGAAATCAGGAAGTTGGTAGAGACCGGTCCTGCAAATGCATGTCAGAGTCTGTGCAAGCTCGTGCATTCGCCTGTCGCACCCTCCAGGTTCAGGTATTGTTTCCCTGCAAAACCTTCCTCCGCCTGACCATCCCCAGAAACACAGAGCTGTGCCATGTATCCTTCGTACCCTTCATCCATGTCTCCCTTCCCATCAATCTTGCGCGAGCCCCTTTACTCTTCATCTTCATCTTCATCCGTGATCACATCCATACCCGCCGTCGCAAGCAAGACACTACCCCCAGAATGCAGGAAGCTTTGAATGTCGACACGTTCTTTGCTGTGCCAGATCGAACATTCCAAATCTGAGAAGTTCTTTCCCAGACGCGCAAGAGAGAGCTCGCCCAGATCTAACGCGGTGATGGCTTGAAAGAACTGGCTCCAGGATCCCGGTCCGTGACTGAAGGGGCCTATCGTTAGATTGGTGATGTCTTCTTCGCGGAACACAAGGTCCTCGAGGCATAGATACTGGAGTGACGAGCTGTGCAACAAGAGGAAATTTGCTAACTGGCTTGCGTGGACGTCCATGAACCGTAGTGTCAGTCGGCGGAGGCTGCCCCAGGCACCCGGTCCCAGGATCCAGGAGAGATCATCTATCCGTGAGAGGTTACCGAATTCAAGTGCAAGCGTAGTCAGACCAGTGGCGTGGTGAAGGATTTTGCCAACTTTTCCTGACCGAAGTATAGCTCGCTCTTCACTGAGAGTTTGTCGTGAGTGTTCGTGACCATGACCGGCGAAGCGCAGATCAAGATCTGTAAGCCCACAGAATGCGTGCCGTGCCATTTGCAGTTGAATTGGGAACATGTCGAAATCGAGAAAAGTGAGTTGTGCGCCATAATTGTTGGGCACAGCAGGCCCGAGATTGAAAAAGCGAAGGTTTTTCATCTGACTTATGGATGCAGCCTGGAGGAGAATCTGGAAACCACGTTGTAAACCACAAAGCCCATCTACAGTCGCTTGGGCGGGAGCCGGATCGAACAGGACTTCATCATGACCCGGCCTCGTTCCATGAATGATGCAAAAAGACCTCTCCTTTGTCGTGGAACGTGCAATCTGGACATTAGTCCAGTAATGACCGCAATTGTACCAGCGGCTGTTCGACAGGGAAAAGGTGTCTACCCTGGGCATCGACATGAAAGCCTGGGTGAGATACACAAGATCCTTCGATAAGTAAGGCGCAAGCTTGCTTGCGTCATGGGTTTCCGTAGCTTCGGCAAGGTCGCTTGCTAGGAATGACTCTGGATGATCTAAGATCTCATTCGCATGAAATCGTTTGGGGTCCATCTGTTGATCATAAACATCCCTATAAGTCTGATAACCGCGGAGAACCGCAGCTTTCGAGTGGACATTCCTGTAGCGGCCGGTGGTTAGGGCATCGACCTGAACCTTACGGCTGCATAACTCGTTTTCGTAGATGGTGTTGTCGTAGTAGATCTCGCGAACGTAGTTACGGAAGACCGAATGCCGCGAGATTCTCTGAATATTGTACCAGTCCCGAGACTCGGTCGAGAACCAGACAGAGCGAAACAGGAAAGGGGATGCGGCTCGTTCGAAGGCCTTGGAGACTAAGCGAACGCTAGCAAGATCTTTCTTGCTCAGATCCTTACAGACAATTGTTACGAGCTCTGATGGCAAGAAGCGAATATAGCAGTTCTTCTTGTGTTTGACCACGCGTACACGACGCGAGCGAGAGGCCTTTAGCTTGTTCCTCATCTTGGATGTGATGGTGGAGATGTAGCTGCTAGTGGGTTGTGACTCGTGAGGCAGATAAATAAGTAGGTGAAGTGAACTCAGAGACAGGGGCGAGCAGCAGCCGCGGGTTATCACGTGACCGGTTGTCGTAATGGGTTAACGTTGGAGTAAAAGTTTCGTCAGGCAAGTTCAAATAACAGATTTATAGTATTTGAAGGACCTGTCGACTCTGGAAGTGTTCATAGCACTCCTGCTGCCTGGAGGGAAAAGACATAGAAGACTTATACTGGATTGTTTGTCAACACACGCGATCTGATGTCAGTTGGGTGTCGAAAATATCAATTCACATCTTATTACATGATGTGATTGTACTGGGAGAGAAATCGTACCAACTATGCCAAGAAAAGAATCCCTTGCTGAATCTCTACAATTGCAAGACAGAGCAGTACCGTCTGAAAGGCTTCGGCTCAAGCGAATCGAATCAGAACATCTTCTTGACCCTTGTCTTGAATTTCCAAAATCTCGGAGTCCAGGTCTCCTCCGTAGGAGCCCATGCTATAACAATAGCCAGCAGTTCCTTGGTGTCCTGATATGTCATTTACTCAAAAGCCGAAGCGCTTATCGTCAGAGCTGGAGGGCAAGCCGCATGTACCATAAGCGACAAATGGGTTTATCGACAGGTGCCTGTATAGCCTGTAGCCTGCACACATCTCTCGCACGATGAGCAATCCAGGTAGTCGGTTGCTCTTGGGTATGTGGCTAACAACCGAGACTGAAGAACAGCCCAGCTTACGTGGGGAACAGGAATAACGTGAAAGCAGACAAAGCCACACCACAGTAACAAGAACAGCACCTATCTGGGGTCTTCTGTTTCGGACATTTTTGAACTCAGGGCAGGAGCGGGGCCGTAATTTACCCATGCTCAAGCCAGCTGATACGTGCGTACAGGTTGTGTCTTCTTCCATGGACTGAATAACAGGCAGTAAACCAGAGTGCCAGCATACAAGGTTTGTCGTGAACATTATCTCTAGACGTCGAAACAAATCATATGTTTCAAGCTCCGCATTGGATAGCTATGTGGAAGTCTCGTTTCCAAGCCGCCACTTGGTTACTCGTAGACGCTCGTAGAAAAGGGTGTGGTCGTCTCCTAGATAATCATGTTTAAAAACTCTTTCGGAGAGAGCGGGAAGAGGCGTGCTTTTATTGTTTCTCCTTATCGCAATCTGTTGCAGAGGCATTTGGTTTGCTATGCTAGACGCTTTGCCATATACGCATATGCATATGTTATACAGAAGGCAAGCAAGCAAGCACTTGGTGTCCACGAGGTTTTATTTTAGCACGACTGGGTTTATTGGGTGATAGCTGGGCAAAACCAACCCTCTAGCATAGAACCCTACGGACAGGAAGAAAATAAAGTATATACTTATGTACGGAAGCAAGCAAGCAGACAAATCACTCAATAACGTTGATTTGATGACTTGGTATCAAGACTTCTTCGAAAAAGTAACAATGCCGAAGTGCCAAACATCTTCGGCTTAATTACGGGTATGAAGTAAGGTAAGGTACTTCGTATGCGGCATATTAATTGTTAATACGACGCTAATATATATTGCCACACGGCAGCTAAGGTGCATGTAGTCATCTTCAGTATAATCGACTGGTGGCTTGCAGATTTAGAGTTAAATCTGAAGTGCTGTCTGAGTGTGGATATTTCGAGTAGTTGCTACATTCCCAAAATGCCGCATACGAAGTACCTAAGGTAGGTTATGGTGCAAGTCACGTGCGAATATTACGTGCGTGACCGATGCGCAAAGCGATGCGCGAAAACAGCATTACGTTACCACGTAATCGCAAACCGCTCAAGCCCAGCCAGCTCTCTAAAAAGCATCTTATCAAAGTCAACCGCCTATCGATTTCAGCTGCCTATCAAATTTGGATGCAGCTCCCTCCCAAAATTGACTCCTATAGCTTGTTCCCTGTGGATAGTTATTTCGACGAAGTGATAATAAGCCATTAGACCAGAGGCGACACATGGGCCACAGCTAAACCGCCGAACTATCAATTTGCTTGGTGGACTTAATTAACGCCCACTAGTGAAGTAGTGACCAGACAGCAGAGAAGTGGCCCTTGCTCTAGCGCCAACGTAAGGTTTCGATACCTATTCCCCCATTACGCTTGCCAAGAGTACCTAGTAGCCGTCTGAACGCTTTCCTAGCCCAAGCCGGTTGCATCATTATTGCCGTCATTGCCGGCTCGATCACTAAACAAGAGCCGACTCGGATTTTGTATTTTGATAAAGGCGAGTATGTCATCATCTCATTATTAATGTAGTTCAATACCTCGGTTGCCCCTTTCATTCTGGTATATAATCATAGTGTTGCGTATATAATGTAGAATATCTTCTTCTTCCGTTGTTCGCTATTGCACGTTACTTTACCTACCGCATATTGCTTAAGCATGTCTGAAAAGAGCTTCCCAATCCGCAGAGCCTCGAGCTCTAGCAGTGGTACAGCAGCTCCCACTACTCCAGACGCCACCTTCGACCCGGAACACGCCAAAGGATTTGCAGATGCAGAGAAAGGGCAAGCCGGCCCAGTGGGGCCAGACGAACATCAAGCCGCCAACCAGGCAGCTGACGACAGAAAGAAGCAAGAAGAAAGCAATCTCGTGGGGTGGGATGGGCCTGACGACCCCGAGAACCCCATGAATTGGTCAAAGAAGAAGAAGTACACCGTCACAATTTTCTACGCATCCTTAACCTTCTGCCTCACTTTCGCCAGCAGCGTCTTCAGCACCGCGACCATGGTCACGGCCAAGCTATTTGGCGTGTCAAACGAGGTCATGACGCTAGGCACAAGTTTGTTCGTACTGGGGTTCGCTGTTGGGCCGATAATATGGGGTCCGCTGTCTGAATTGTATGGCCGTAAAACGCCTCTTTTCTTCGGCTTCTTCTGTTTCGCCATTTTCCAGATTCCTGTTGCCGTTGCGCAGAACGTCGAAACGATAATGATATGTCGCTTCCTCGGCGGCATGTTCGGATCCGCTCCACTTGCGATTGTGGGTGGAGCGCTCGCCGACTTCTGGGGCCCCGTGGAGCGAGGCTTTGCACTGGGTCTATTTTCAGGGGCTACATTCATAGGGCCTGTCGCCGGTCCCATTGGTGGAGAATTTATTGTCAAGAGCTATCTCGGCTGGCGCTGGACCGCTTGGATAACACTCATAATCGCCGCTTTCTTCGGCACGGCCGCTTACTTCATCTGCGCTGAGTCGTACGCTCCGGTACTACTGCAACGGCGAGCAGCTAAGAAGCGTTTCGAGACCCGGAACTGGGCGATTCACGCCCCGGCCGATGAATACCCCGTAGATATGAAAGCCGTCACAGAGAAATACCTCTTCCGACCTTTCGAAATGCTAGTCAAGGAGCCGATCTTGATCCTAATCACCATCTACATGGCCTTTATATACGGCATCCTCTACCTGTTCTTCGAGGCCTATCCCATTGCTTTCCAAGAATCCCGAGGCTGGAACACCGGCGTTGGTGCCTTGCCCTTCATAAGCATCACCATCGGCGTTGTGCTCGGCGTTTTCATCATCGTCTACAACTCTAACACGCGATTCAAGCACAAACTCGAAGCAAACGGCGGTAAGCCTGTGCCTGAGGAGCGCCTCATTCCTATGATCATCGGCGCGGCGTTGCTTCCAATCGGGCTTTTCTGGTTCGCCTGGACATCTGATCCGAACATCACCTGGGTGCCGCAAGTTCTTGCTGGGATACCTATTGGAGCAGGGGTGCAGATGATCTTCTTGCAGGGTTTGGGCTACATAATTGACGTGTATCTGATGCATGCTAATAGTGCCATTGCGGGGAACACGTTGGTGCGGTCACTGGCTGGTGCAGGTTTCCCACTTTTCGCAACCGCACTCTTCCACACTCTCGGCGTGGCTTGGGCGACCAGTCTGTTAGGGTTCTTGACTGTTGCATTCTTCCCAGTGCCGATTCTATTCTTCATTTATGGAAAGAAGATCAGGGAGATGAGCAAGTACAGTCCGACATGATCGAAGCAGCCCACAGCAAGTGCTCACCGGTCTTGGATCACCGAGCTTGTCCCTCGAGTCCTAAGCATCAAGGACTCCAAGCCATTAGCACTGAGCTCGGTCTCCAGCACGAAGCGTCCGCAGCGACCGCCATGTCTGATATCCAAAATGCCGGTACATTAGCTTGACCCACAAAAAGGTTGCGCCGCAGCAGCATACCACCAGGCCCAGGGTGATCGCGTCGTCTCAAGCGCAGATATAGAACGGGAGATTCAGGGCTCCCTGTCTGTAACCTCAGGATCAAATCCAGGATCAGTTGATACAAGCGAGTCTTTCTGAAAGTCGGTCGATCCCACCATCTCTCCCTATACCATGCTGTGGCAAGAACACCTGGACACTTCTTGGCACTCCCTGGAAGAACGTATCCATGGCTTCACACTGTGCTGGGCGACCAACAAAGACCCATACTCCCAAAAGGCAAACCGTTGGAGAGCTCGCCTTGGCCAATTTTAACACCCAACAGCAACAGAAGGATTAGAAATAGGCATTCGCTATGTATCTTCTCAATAAACCTCGAGCAACATACCATGCCACCGGATGCGATAGGTCAACCATAACCTGTCAGGAAGTAATTAAACTTTGTAATGCAGAGAATCGCTCAACCACATACATATTTATTTAGGAAAATACAATATAAAGAAACAGATCAACAACACTAAACCCTCACAAACATTCTACACCCGACACAACTTCCTTTCTGCACCTCCATCCCTCGACATCATGAACCCCATCCATCCCTTTTTCCTCCGCCTATCAACCCCCCCAGAAGGGAAGTAGCAGTCCCTCGCCCTCTCACCCCCTTTAAATCAGGTAGGTATGGAGGTAGGTAGGGAGGTAGGGAGGTAGGGAGGTAGGGAGGTAGGGAGGTAGGTAGATAGGTAAGTAGGAAGGTGCTAGATGCGTATGCCCCAGCTCAACGGCTGTACGTGGGATGCACCCACCCGCTCACCCATCCATCCACCACCCATCCTTGCAATCGCATTCATCCCCCCCAAACCCCACCACCTACACCTCCAACACCCCCCTTCCCAACCCCAGCAACCACTTCACGACTTTCCCCAAATATAAAATACCTACAAATAAATTTCGAAACTCCTGTAACGTGCGTTGATTCTTGTCGCAGGTGCTGCGAGTAGCGAGTTGGTGGGATTGTGGGAAGTGTATTTCAGTGGCGTGGTGTGTCTTTCGGGGCCTAGGATCGTGGGGAAAGGGGGGGGATGGGATGTAAGGGGGGGTTTACTGCGACAAAAGCGGGCATGGTCGTTCAGGTGGGGTTTTAGGGGAAGATACCGAGCGGTAATTGCGCCTATTCCCTGCCAGGGAGCGGGGAGCTTTTCGTTGTGCAAGCTTGGGAATGAACGCGAGAGGGAGAGGTGTGCGGCGATGCAGATTATGTATTTGAGGGAAGGAGAGTAAGGAAGAATGGAAAGGACAACTGGAGAGAATAATGGCAAAAGGGGGTTACTGCGTTTGAAATGTTTATTGTTGAGGTTTAGGATTGGAGATGGATGTTCTGCGACGGGCGGGCGACTCCTGTTCATTACGTGTTGCAGGATGTAGTTGGTATTGCATTGCGGGTGCAGTAATGAGGGGTGGGAGACATGAAGCGTGCGAGTAATGTCTCTGAGGCATGCGAGGTACCCCTTTGTTAACCTGTCATCAACGCTTCACGAAAGAACGTCACTAGGGTCTGACATAGCTTCCAATAGACAGAATTTGGTGCTGGGCAGTAAACAATTTCCCAGAGCGTTCCCAGGATTCTGGGTGTTGCTAGAAGAGTAATGAGAGAAAATAACAGATGTTATCTGTCACGGGTCATCTATCAGGAGATTAACTTGTATGAAAAGCAGAAGCGATTCTTGTGAGCTCTAAAGCTACCTCTATTTCGCCGCTGTGTGGTAGGCTTCTCATCCTTGTGCAAGGCGACTGCCCCCGCTGCAATTGTCCTCAATACTAGATGGACGATCCCCGTCCGGAGCGCTAGCCACCCAATGCATGCATGCCATGCCATGCCTAACCGTCTATATGCAATCGACGTATCTTTTCCCTTCCCTACTTTTCTAATGAAGAATGCTGTCTCGTCTCTCGTCGTCTTCGTTGGCAGCTTTTGTTTTGTACAGTCCATCATACCCCAACGTAGTAATGCAATCATTGAAGGAATGCGCTCAACGGCGCCATGGAGAATAAATACCATATCTAGGCTTATTGCTTAGCAGTCTGATATGTCGGGTACTTGTGCGGCATATTGTATGCGCCACTCGAGTATTGCGGTTCTGTCTTGATATGTTGGTGGTGGTTGCTGGAGTTGCTCTGGTATTGTGCATTCGCGTACTCATCGTTACTATCCAAATGGGGCAGTGACCAGTCGATGTCGCCTGTGCGATCATGCGAAGCCTCCACAATATGGGGCAGACTGCTGCTGGAATAGCTGGGTCCGGATAGACCGTTAGTAATGCTGTTGAGGTCCAACGAGAGGCCATTTAGAGATTGATGGAGGTTTGAGTGGGGGGAAATTTGATTAGATCGAGGATCGTTTGAGTAATTGTAAGGCGTTGCCGCACCACTTGTTGTCAAAGAGTCAGGGGTCGCCTGACCACCAGAGTATGAAAAGCCTGATCCGTCCAGACCCGCCGAATTCGGCGCCGTATAATTGCTTCTGTTACTGCTAGCCGTACCTTTACCAACTCCCTTGACGCTGCTCGTACGTGAAACGTGGGTTGAGTGGGTTCGCTGCGCTCCCGCGAAATTAGGCTGTCCCAGATCGGGGTTGCTTAGATCAGACATGTTTCCCAGGCCAGCTAGTGATGAGAAATCAACAGAATGAGAAGACGGATCTGCAAACGAAGACGGATCTGGAGAATGGGGCGATCCTTCCAGACCTTGTTCAAGCTTCAACTTCCGGGTTGCTCGTGAATGTGTCAGATGGTTTGCGCCAGTCGGATTTCCTCGACGTATGGAACACTTTGCGAAATGTCGCTTGAGTATGTCACTTCGTGAGAAAGTGTCTCTACATAAACCACATGAGTATGGCCGGGTACCAGTGTCTGCGTGGCCCGTCAGCTTGAATCAGATGAAAGGAGATTCTGCTTCAAACTCACGTCGCAGAAGATGACGCTTCAGATGCTTCGCGTGGAGATACCGCTTGTTGCAGTGCTCGCAAGGCCACTTGCCGTCGTTGGCGTCCTTCTTCAAACCTGCAGTGGCAGCTGTTGGTCCCTTGGAGTCTGCGACAGCGACGGGCCGGCCATTGGCACTTGGAAGGGTGCCGCGACGACCTTGAGATCCTACCACGTGGGTAGGTTCTTCCTCCTGCGATGTCGAGAGTTCGGCCAAGGAAGGGTGACTCGCCATCCTAGGCATTGATGAGACCAACGGCTGGTCAGTCATCCCGCTGGTAGGCATAGGCCTGATATCAGCCAGCTTGCCCGATTGGGTAGCCGAGGAGGAAAATGCCTGATGCAGCGACGCGTTAAGTCCCAACGAAGAATAGCCTTGGCTCGGTGGCAGATGCCGAGGGGCCTGCGAGTAGCTCGTCCGTGCATTGTACTGATTGGGTACTTGTGATGAGTAGGCAACGTAGGACGGCGACTGGCTGCTGGCGGTAATATTGGAGGAGGTGTAAGAAGCTTGGGATGAGTGACCACCATGCGAAGATTGATCGTGTGAATAATGGAGTGAGTAGTTCTGGGACAATGGCGGCAGCGTGGTGGTGTATGCGGAAAGGTTCGGTCCAGATGATGGCGTACCAGTGGATACGGGTGTGAAACCATGGCGATGCTCGGGCGGTTGGGTAGGTGCATAGACTGGAGCGTATCCGAAATGAGAATCCATGATAGAGCAGAAACGAAGTCTTGAAATAAATCTATGTCAGAAGGAAATGTCTATTGGACACGCTGGAAACGGCCGTCAATTAAATCGGCGAATCTGTCGCTCCATATGACGATATGAATAGAAGCTGGGACTGAACGATTACCAAACCTAGGTCGAGGGGTAGTTGGAGTCTATCCTGATAGCGGTCGACGGTAACGACGGATTCTTACAACGAAGCGTAGGGCCAAACGAGGGATTCCGGGCCAAGCTAGCGCTGCGCCGGGCAGAGCGAGGCCGTCGCTGGGGTGGGGTGGAAACACGGCGAGGGTGGAAGGCGATGTGATGTGAATTGATATGGATGCCAAGCTCTGCAAGGTGCCGCCGCAATAATAACGCGGCTCCGCGAAGATCTAATCGACGGCGGTCCCACTTGGACTAAATTAAACGGCAGGGTGGATCAGTGGATCACGGGCTGAAACGGAAGAAAAAGCGGTGTTGGGAAGATGTGCGATGGGGGTGAGAGTGGGGTCGGATCCGTAATTTGACCACTGACGGAGCGGGATTTTCGATGGCTTGATCGTCGTGCCACGTTTGTGCGCCCCCTCGAAACAAGGACCACGGGATCTGTTCCTGCCGCCAGGAAGGAAGTCGACAGACGCTGGTGAACGACAGTGGGGTTGGTACGGATGTGGGATGAAGGAAAAGAGGTGGGAGAGGGCGAAGACAAAAGGGATCGGAAGAGCAAGCAGCTGGGGAGAGTACGTAAGGCGAAAAAACCCAGTGTGGTCTCCTCACTTACTGGCTCAAGGCCCAACTCCGGCTAAACCGCTTCGTGATGCCCCGTACCCGCGATAATGAAGAATCAGGTACCGCCACGAGCGAGAATTGCATGATCGAACGCCCGTCCGCTTTGGCTTATTTCCGCTATAGACATCACTGCGATTGAAAGAAGCTTAATGTCCTACGCGTACTTTATGAACTTGCCAAGTGCACTCAGAAGATAGATAATTTGAGAAATTGGTAGCTGTCTATTTTATTGAGACTCGATGCATTCAGAGAGCTTCAATGAAAGAACTCACCCGGCCCTGTTCTAATTCGGTCCTCTCTCACGAGCATCCGTGCCTTACAAGCACGTGCTGCGTGCTTCTCCTCGGCTAGGCTTCTGCACGTCTGATTCCCTGACTTTACATCCGATCGGTCCTAGAAGCCCTTTCTGGAATACGGCTGCTTGAAGCGAACGAATCAACGTGAAGGCACATGTCTTGCAGCCTTCGGTCGGTTCCTGGGACCTTGCCAGCCGAGCTGCACGAGGGAAAGCTTGATTATGATCTCGACCTTGTAAAGTAATGTTGTTTGACTTATTCAAACATGACCTTTTCGTTCGAGGCAGCGGAAACCCTCGTCCTAGATATAACAGCAGATTTAGCTATGGGGGAACTGAGTACTTCTGGGTTGCAGAGAATGATACTGTCTCCCACAGTGAAGTGAGATCGTTTCCAGAAGTTCGTCATCAAGGGAATATGGCTACCACTTGACCATAGAACATATCCGACCTTCGATATTCACCATCTCTAATATTTCTTGTCTACTGGGGGTGACTGAGTAGGTAGTGTATGTTGATCGCGTCCATAGTATGCCCATTGTCCTTCCGGTGCCCTTTCTTCGAGTTCTGTCCACCTGCAAAAGGTCAGTGGCCTAGGTACGCTCGGAAGCCCAAAGCACGGAGGGGGGAAAGACCAACACTTTCGACTCTGCCAGTGTATCTATAAGCTTGAACTCCCCATCGGCGACTTCAATCACCTCCTCAATCAACCCTGCCGCGATCTGGTTTTCCACGTCTTGGATCCTATAGCGTGTTAGATACAGCACGTCACCGTGAAGCCCAGTCTGGCGCAGGAAGAATCAGCACGTACTGTGATGCTTCGAGCGGAGGCTCTGGTTCCCATCCAACAGCTTCATTTCCTGTGTGCGGGATCTCCTGAGCCAGGTTCTTCTGATACGCCCTTTCCTCCAACGACCTGACACCCTCCAATGAAGGTGTTGTAGATTCCCCATCCCACTCCACCTCCCTCTCGTCTTCCTCCTCCGAATATGTGTTGGCGACCATCGCCGCGTTGACGGTATGCACACTCACATTGGGCCCAAAAGAACGGAATGCATCAGGATTATTCTTGACTTTCTCTTCCGCTCTCCGAACCCATTCATCATAGCCCTTAGGCTTGACGGATTCGATGGCATTAAGCCGATGGCGTGTGATGGCTTCTACGGATTGGCGGTAGACGGAGTGCTCGGGTATTTGCTTTAATCTGTCGAGCGTCGCGCCGTAGATCGCTATCAATGTAGATCTAGGAGTAGGGTGTGTGACGAGACCGGTGAGACCTGTAGGATTGCCGGGTTCTAGGAAGCGCCCCGACTTGACGCTGGCGAACAGTCTCGTTGCTGTCCTCATTGCGCCTGGGATGTATATCCTGATAGTCGAAATATAGGTTGTGATGTTTGGTAAAGCACCCAGTGTTCGTTCTTGGGGGTACCCTTGGGCGTGGTCTCTCCAACCTGAGTAGATTGGAAACCCTTGTAGGTAATCTGATCACCTTGCCTCTGCACACTTCTCGAGAGGCAAAAGTTGTGTTCTGATTGCTCAATATGGATAACATATGGGAATAATGGACTATTACCGCGCTAGTGCCTAATCGGGGTTTTATCATGAGCGTTGTCGAGCGCCCCACGGAGTGATAGTTCTTTCTTCCCTTTTCTCAGAGAATACTCAACGACTCCCCTTTTTCATATATTTGCCTCGCTCAGCCGCGCATCTGCCATCCCGCATAAAGTACTTTGCGCCTTATGGGTGCTCTTGGTCAAGATTTCGGTGTCAACCAAAAAGCCAAAGCAGATCATAGCACCTGGAAGCTTGGCTTGTCGTTGTTTTAAAACTGATCGTAGCAGAGAGCTTCTTCGCGATCAGGGCCGGGGGTTGTCAATTGTCCATCGTAACCCAGATTTGGAAGCTATTCAAATTCGGACATGACCATTTCATCCAACGCTTTTGCCCAGGGCAAGTGAGATATGTGAAGTTGACGATTCGATGCCTGCTTTAATTCATCGCGACTGATGAACATCTACGATAGCCCATCCTTATGCGAAACGACATTTGCAGACTGCGTTGAGTGCACCTTATATACTGTCCTTTACCGTCTCCAGCACCCAGCCATTATTCATGTACACCTCCCATTTCAGCAACATCCAAATCAAACTCCCACTAGCTACGCATAGTGGCCCAACGAGCCCTTTGCCCATCTTCGCCGTCCCGAACACCAGCCACTCGCTAGCAAAGTGGGCCAGCGCGATCACATAAGTCCAGAGTGCTAATTGGTATATCAATGGATCGCTGATATTGTAAGCGGCGTATAGACGGATCACGGAGGAGAGGAAGGTCCAGGTGCCAAAAGTACGGGACGAAAGGGGGTTAACAGCTTCCGCGCTGTAAACGCGCTCCGTGAAGTGGGTGGTCAGGTAGGCTTGGACGCAATTGGCAGAGGAGAGAGTAGAGACCTGATGTTGATGCAAGATCAGTAAACTAATGAGACAAATGTGCGACAAGAAGGGAGAGGCAGACGATGAGCAGCCACACTGGCAGAAGGCCTGCCTGTATTTGGGGAAGGTAATAATCCATCATATAAGAGCGAGCCAAACCGGCCACATTTTCAATTCTTCATGCTCGCGTTCTTCAAAAAGGACCACAAAACTTGAGAATGCACCTCAGAGCTGCAGGAACAGGTCTAGCGCCAAGCTAGCCTCTTGTAGCTTGAGTGCCGACAGGAGTTCCCATTCTTGAACAGCTACTTATAGCTCGAAGTCAAGGCTCGATGACTACCATATGGTCACCGGCGATTAGACCGGGGCTGCTGCGAGTACGGCACGACTATGCAGGTCATGAATTGAGGCATGTGCACCATCTTCCTAGAAAATCAAGCACGCCAGTCCTGAGAGGCGTCTCTTGCCGATTCCACAAAAGCACCCGCTATGCCTCGACTTCACCCAAAACGGCATTCACAGCAGCGTACCCGGCTACGCGAACGAAGAACTTTATTTTTGGGACGACAATTGGCGTAGTCCTAGTTTTCGGTTATCTATACGTCACCGATACCAGAGCTGGCAAGTCTACTGTCTGCGAGTACCTCAACAGCTACACAAGGCTGCAAACTGACATATCACGTCCAGGAATCCACCAATGGCTCGTGGTTCCTTCGCTAAAGCGCTTTTACCCTGACGCTGAAGATGCTCATGAGGCGGGCAATCAAGCCCTGAAGGCTTTATATCAATTCGGTCTTCATCCCCGTGAGAGAGATGATCCAGACAAAGCAGGGGATCTTGAAGTCGAAGTAAGGATATCTACCTGTGCGGTGTCAAGGAAAGACTAAGTGTACTAGGTGTTTGGTCACATGCTCAAAAATCCAATTGGCACATCAGCAGGCATCGACAAGCATGCCGAGATCCCAGACCCATTGCTAGCGCTTGGCCCGGCAATTATTGAGATTGGTGGAACTACCCCGTATCCTCAAGATGGCAACCCCAAGCCTCGAGGTGAGGGTCACCATGGCCGAGTTCTAGGCCCAGTCTAATTGTGTCTGAGTGTTCCGCCTACCCTCGCAAAAAGCCCTGATCAATCGCTACGGCCTCAATTCGGAAGGCAAAGACGCAGTAGCTATGCGCTTGCGGCAGCGAGTACGAGAGTTTGCATATGCTCACGGGTTCGGCATTGACGAGGTTGCGGAACAGAGGGTACTAGACGGCGAAGCTGGCGTACCGCCTGGGTCGCTGACGGAAGGGAAACTATTGGCTGTTCAAGTGGTGAAGAACAAGTTCACCCCAGACGATGATCTTGAAGCGGTCAAGAGCGATTATGTGTCTTGCGTCGAGACTTTAGCAAGATATGCAGATATCATCGTCGTCAATGGTATGTCTAGTGAGAGCTCGGTAAGATTTGGCTTTTATCGCTGACGCCGATCTTCAAGTATCAAGCCCGAATACCCCCGGCCTCCGAGGTCTGCAACACGTAGATAAATTGACCAACATACTCACTGGCGTCGTTGCAGCCGCTAAGAAGGCAAATCGCAAACAAAACCCAGCCATCATGGTCAAAGTTAGTCCAGACGAAGACGCCGACTCGCAGGTCGCAGGCATCTGCGAAGCCATCAAACAATCAGGCTGCGCAGGCGTCGTCGTTGGCAACACTTCCACGCGGAGACCGGATCCACTGCCTGCAGGGTATATACTTCCAGAACGGGAGGCAGCTCTAATGCTAGAACAAGGAGGGTACTCAGGCCCTCAGCTCTTTGAAAGGACAGTTGCGCTCGTCAAAAGATATCGAACGATACTTGATGAAGACGACGCACCAGCTTCACCACCCCCACTACCAAGCCTAGAAAATCCTCCATCCTCTCAACCGAGCAATCCCCAAATTGTACCCGAAAACATGGACACCGCAGTCGCCTTTCAGATCCAAGCTACCACCGAGCGAGACACTGCACACCTCAAACCTTCCACACCCTCTCAAGACACCTCATCGAAGTCCCAACCGCTACTCCGTCTCCCAGAGCGCAACAGCCCTTCCTCACCATCCCCATCTTCCTCATTATCTCATCCAGCTACCCCGCCCGACCGCCCGCCTGCCCTCTCATCCTCCTCACATATCAACCAATTGCCCTCTCCCCCTCCTCCGCCATCTTCCTCGGCGCGTACGTCCTTATCCTCGCCAGCTTCATCATCCTCCGCTCCCGCCGACACAGCCTTGGGTCCCACTGCTGTTCCCGCTTCCACTAGTGCAAACCCGAAGACGGTCATCTTCGCTTCAGGCGGCATCACCAATGGGCGGCAGGCGCTGGAGGTGTTGGAGGCGGGGGCTAGCGTGGCGATGGTGTATACGGCGCTGGTATTTGGGGGAGTGGGGACCATCTCGAGAATAAAGGGTGAACTAAGAGAAGAGATGAAGAAAAGAGGAAAGTAAAAAGTGAAAAGGGGTAACGATCATCCATTTGCAGAAACGAGATGGGCCGGCGAGGAGAACGGGTGTTCGAATGTGGGAAGGTGTAAATATGGGATTGGAATGGGGAATCTATGATTGTTATGGAACGGTGAAGATTCTAAGTGCACATGTGGACCCGTCTAAGAGCTTGATGCTTCATCTAGTCGGGGTTGGGATCTCCAAGTCAAAGGGAAGAAGCAGGGCACGACCGCTTCCTACGCTTCAAGGCACCTCCCTCCCCCTCCTCTTCCCCCAACCAGAAATTCTGATCCACCGCACATCCATCCCCTTCCCGCCCCCCTCCCTGCCTTCCATCTCCCGTCTTACATAGCTCTTCTCTTCCCCTTTCCCCCCTTCCCTCTCATATAGCTCCTCCCCGCTACCCTTCCCCCTCATCATCAGCTGTCAGCAAGTGAGCGTATTTCCTTCCTTTCTGGGTGCTTTATATACTGCATCGAGACTGGGCATCATTCATGGATGGCTTCCTTAGTGGGTCGAGTAGTCGAGGGGTTGAGGAATTGAAGAGTCCAAGGCGTCAGGGAGTCAAGCTGTTGAAACGCTCCATCGTCAAATCGTCATATTGCCAAGTCTCTAATTCGTCGATTAGTTCCATTGTTGGTATGTTATTTTACAGAATCGCCAAGTCGTTTAAGCGTTGATCTATTGACTTGTCGAATCGTGATTGTGTATATCAAAATTCGATAAAACCTAGAAGCCTAGACTCTTCATAGCAATTTAAGGATTGGGTAAAACGACGCACGAAAGGGCAGATGATCGAAAACCCTCCTCAACCTATAGTAGGTTTGGTTTGCGTCCAAGGTAACCTACCACTGACTACAACGAAACAAAACAACGAATGCGAAAACCACCCCCAACCAGCCCAACGCCTACCCCTCCCATCCAATGATCCTCGGTCATAACGCCAGCAACCCATAGCCCAAACACCCCCTCTAAACCCCTCTCCGCCGCGGCGAGCTCTCCCCGAACACCCGTCCCCTCGGCGGGAACCTCTCCCTCAACAACCTTTCCTGCTCATCCTCCCCCATCCCTGCCAAACCCCCCCGGTCCCCACCGCTCCCACCTCCAGGCTCATCTCTATCCTCCGCAGCTTCAAAAGCGTCGCTCAGCTCAATCAGATCCCCTTCCAGCACCCTCTCGCTCCTCCCACGCGGCTGCACACTTTCCTTCGCTTTACTAGCCATCTTCCTCACCCAGCCCTCTATCGCACCCCCCACGTTCTCGATGCCGGTCGAGGAGTTCGAGTGCGTGGACTCGAAGGAAGAGCGTGGAGCGACGTTCGGGAGGTGGGCTGCGAAGAGCTTGTTCAGCCCGTCCTGCGCGGGGCCCGGGCTGCGGACGTCGCGGCCTAGGGTGCCCACGCCGCCGGGGCCGTGGAGGCGGTCGATGAAGGAGGTCGAGCTGGAGTGTGAGTTCTCGGTGCGTCGGGAGCGGGAGTCGATGCTCGGGCGCGGGAGATCGAGGGATAAGGAGGGGGTGGAGAGGGGGGAGAAGGAGAGGGATTTTCGGCGGCTGCGGGGGAAGAAGCCGAGGCTGCGGCGGGAGAGGCGGGCGATTTGGATGGGGTGGGGGAAGGTGGGGAGGGAGACCCAGGAGGAGTGGGTGTAGGGTTGGTTGTCGGGTGGGGTGGTGATGGAGATGGATGGGGAGGTGGGGAGGCTGGAGAGGGGGGTTTCTCTGGGGGAGATTGGGTCTGTGGAGGGGCTGAAGGGGTGGATGGTTGTGGTCGGGGTTTGCATGGTGTCTTCAGGAGAAAGAGAGGAAAGCCCGTTGGCGGGGGTTTCTTCGGGGGTTATGGTATGACCTTTGACTCCGCAGGCGTCGAGGGGAAGGTAGACGACTTTGCGGATCTGGACGCTATCGTTGGGCCACAGACGGTTGGCTTTTCGAAGGACGGGTATGGGACAGCTGTACTTGATGGATATCCCGGCCAGCGTATCCTCCGGTATAACCCTGTGAAGGTAGACCAGAGCTTCTCGATCTTCAGATTGACTCGGTGGCGCAGAAGTCGCATCCCGATCGTCGGAGTCTCTGCGCTTCAGCCTGCCGGCGCCGTCTGGTTTGAGATGTCCATTTGCTAGTAGAAGTGCCTCCCGTTTCTTTGCTTGCACCTGTGCTATCCGGTCCTCTCTTGTCCCGGCTCCGATCTGCCGTTCGCCTGTTCCTGCGGGACCCCACTGGCCGGTCAAGATTAGGGTTTTGGAATTCCTTGTACCTTCCAATGGCCGTCTCTTTCTAATCGGGGAGGCTGATGCACTAGGAGGCTTCGACGTCTCGTTGCCGAGGAGGTTTGAAGCGATACCTTGTAGAGAGGACCATGAAGATTCCCAAAAGCCCCCAGCAAATGCTGTTGGGCCTGCTTGTGATCCGAATAGACTTGGAGCTCTCAAGGTCGTATTATTACTTCTTGATTGTCCCACCTCGCGATTCGAGGCTGCAGTCCTCGAAGGATGTTTGCTTGGTACTGGGGACGCTTCCCGCAAAGAGGAGGATATGGGTGGGCGTCGGGCTGCCGAGGTAAGCGAAGGTTCGTCTTGTAATTCCGAGTCTCCTCCATCGTGAGCAGGACGACGGCTGCGGGGGCGTAGAGTCACGGAGCTGTTTCTCGAGGTTGAGGTAGGACGCTCATTGTTCATGGCTATCGAAGCCCACGCTGCTGATCGCTGACATAGGCGATCATGAGCGGATTAGCAATGGCGAATGTGACAGTATTTGGCTCGATTGCATCGACATGTTCTGCAGGTGGTCCTGTGGAGCGTTGGATCTCTGGATGGTCGACAGGGGTGCTTTGAAGGCGACGCTTGTCGCCCACTAACCTGGGACTGTGTTTCAGACGAGTACTTCCGACGTTTCACCGAAAGACCTACTTTTGGTGCGGTTCGAGGCTAACCCAATCACGAGACTTGAGATACTAAGGTAAGGTAGTCCGTAATGTACATTCAGGTTGTACGCTCATTCCATATTCCTCACAGATTGCCGAGGACAATTTTTCTTTCTGCGAGCATGCGCTGACAGAATCCTAGCCGGACTGCAGGAATGGGCTGCAGGGCTGGGAAAATCCTCAAATTTTTCGACGGCAGTAGCACGCTTCTGTGACTGTATGATACTGATACAAGTGTTCTGAAGAAATAATGCGTTCCTCGTAACCTAGCCAGTGCTTTCATGCCATTGTTGTTTTCCCTCCAGATCTCACATTTCCCCGTTTTGGAAATACAAGGCTGTTTCATATCCGATACACCTGGGTACCTTGGTCATCAATTGATTCCACCCATATCCCCATTGATGCCGAAGAACTGATACCTGTGGGTATGAATGTTAGCATCTTCTCCACGTGACAACAGAAAACAGATCTCACCAGTCCTCAACATTCAAAGTCGTTGGCGCCACCGGCCCCTGGCTCCGGCTACTATTACTCCAGCTATCCTCCGGGCTCCCTTCCATCGGATACTGATTCGGCCACCCATGGTTCGCATTCGGCTGTTGCATTCTCTGCAAATGTGGCAGGCCGCTGACGTCCTGCATGCCCGGCATCGGCGGCGCCTGGCCGTCCTGTGAGCCACGCATCGATCGGGGCGGAAGTTGCTGAGGCCCAGGTATACTCGATGGATGGAGCATGCTGGGCTGTTGCATCTGCGGCATTTGCAGCTGTGGGTCGAGATTGGATTGGGTGTTGGGGTAGGGCATGGTGATGTCGGTGCCGCCGGGGAAAAGCTGGTCGGGCTGGAAGTTTTCCCTAAGCGATTGAGAGATGCGGGGGGAGTCGCGGGTGACGAGGAAGAGATCTGGTGGGGTTGCGGGGACGGAATAGGAGGGGTTGAAGGGAGTTGGGGGGCGGGTGTTGGCGCGGGATCCGGTGTTACCCATGAAGGCGTCGTCGGGTTGACGGATCTGGGGCGGAGAAGTTGGAGGGGCTCCCATGGGTGCGACTGGTGCTGACTGTCCGAGGGGGTCTACTGCTGGGGTTTGTGGCCGCGAACGCTCGTATGAGACATTCGGTGCAGGAGGCCCGTTGTTGGTAAAGCCAAGCTCCATGTCGTCGTACTTGCGCTTTTGGGGGTTCTCCACGTTCTCTGTTCGAGACTCAAGTCTAGGCTTCGTGTGACGCTTTCCAGCTGCTTTCTGCAGCCTGTCTTCGAGGATCTTGTTGCCAAGAATTGATTCAAATAAGGTGTGAACCATCTTCGCTACGAGCCAGACCTTTGAGACTTCCTTCAACGCATTCATACAGACGTTCATTCTTTCCTGCGTTGCAGCGACAACCTGTGGTACCGATGATCGCATCTGGTAAACGTGCATGATCAGAGCGGAGAACAAGCTGTAGACACTGTTAAGAAAATTAGCATATGGCCAAGCAGAAATCTCAGACCAGCCTTACATGAACGCTGGAGTGAATTTGAGTTCATCGTGAGCTATGAGACTTTTGATGATCGACGTGATCATACCCGCAGCCTGGAAAGCGATGTTACGAGATGGGTAGGCCGCATCAGTAGGGTATCCGTTTTGTCCATTGTCCTCATGCGTAGCCGGAGGCATGTGCGCGCGGTGTAGCAGACAAAGCGTCGTGCTTCGGTCCGTCAGCAGTCGTTCGGTAAAGTCTGGTGTACCTACTAATAGTTCGAATGAAGGAGAGCCGACCAGAAATGGTGCCGTGGCTTCTCCCAGTACACCTCCTTTGGACAGTTCTGCAACCAGTCTGCAAGCGCCATGTCACTATGAGCGAGGTCGATGGCGTTCTGCCGTCGCTGCTTGGACGCCACAGAATACTGCTGTGACAGAACCAACCCCATGATCTCGGTCAATCGTACATATTGAAGGAAGAACTGAACATGGACCGGATCGGGAGTGTATCTGGAAATGTGGTCATCTTCGTCCTCGAGGAAGTCGTCTTCAGCAACCATCTCGACGTCAGAATCATTAGTATTGATGTGTACTGGACGTCCCAGTGCTACGGCCACCGATCGATCTCGCGTAAACAATGTCCACCAAATACGCTTCCACAGACGTTTATCCGGCCGACTTAGCTGCGATCCTTCGACACTGCCAAGTCGTGAGCGCGCTGCCTCCAGTCAAGCATTGGCGGGGCCGCCACGCTTACCTGCGATGCATGCCCGAGCCTTGAGCGACAATTGTAGCCACTCGAGTCCAATAAAAGACGTTCTTAGTGACGTCTGGAAATGCGTCAGCAAGGAAATTTTGTGAAGGTCTGGCATTCGTCAAATTGACCTTCCGGGCCCTCCCAATACCAACCCATCAGGACGAGTGCTTGCACTATGGTCACTCTATCATCCTCATAGTTGGCATCATACAGAGCTTTCGCCCGCTTGTAGAATGTCATGGCGGCAGGCGTAGTAGATCCATTAGCGTCCATAAGCTGTGGGTTTGTGCAGACCCTAGAGCCAGCGAGCAACATCGCTTGCAATAAGAGCAAAGAGGGTGGGTTCTTGACATCCCGATAGCGGGCCATGAATCTCGTCTTGTTGACCACAGGCACAACAGGTGCCACCCACTTGAAGTATGAATCGACAAGCTCGTCACACAAAGCCCGAGGTGGGAGTAGGAAGGCACCTCGTTGATGGAGAATGTCGATCTCCAGGTTATCCAGGTCAGTCATCCTGGCTCTTGACCCTTTGACGGTATCCGGGAGTGGGTAGTGGACCACATCTGTGGTTCCATGTCGGTCATGGACCAATAGAGACAGGTTTGAGGATTCCCCAAGGTATGCCACTCTTCCGGCCTCTTTGATAGGAGCTCGTGCGAACTTGGGCTTCATGAATTGGGCGAAATGGGTATTGTTGCTTGCCTGCTGAAGAGCTTGAGCGTCCGACAGCGTCGTGGGTGGCATGCCGTTCGGTCCATTGTGCAACTCTGCTAGATCGCTGCGCGATATCTCGTAGCCACCGGGTTGGTCAGGTACGCTTGGAGATGCTGCTGTAATGGACTCGGTGTGATCGCTACCATTGTCAGATTCGATACCACCATGTCATCAGCATACAGGGCTATCCACCTGTCAGAGTCCCTCCTGCCCGAAGTCTTCTTTCGCTTTGGGGTTGGGATCTTGCACTCGATGGAAAAAGCTACGCAATTGGTGCATGGTACACCAAGACTCGCGGCGTCGCATCGAACCTGAGGAATTGCGATCAGAGTCTGTTCCGAACAGCAAAGCCATGATCCTCGGGCTCCGAGCTTACCTTTCTCGCGTGACACGTCTTAAGGAATGGAACTGGCCATCAGCAAATAGACCCACAGACCGAGGTGCCGAGGTCGTTGCAAATCTCACCTCGCAAGCCCGCGATGCGCGTTGTCTTTCTTCTGTATTAGTTTCCTATCTTCAACTCCATCCCACTACGAAGGTTGGCTCACCTCCTGAAACTCGGATGGCCTGGTGTTTGCGAATTGGGCGCAGCGGTGGTGTTAGGTATGGCCTGACCGGGATTGCCATGGCTCACAGCGGCCATCTTAAAGAGCCTTCTTTTGCAGTCGCGCAGGAAGGGGCGATACTTCGCGAGCAGTAATCTCCTAACTTGCCTAGGAGTTCTGTGAAGGGCAAGGCCTTCGTGGGTGCCACAGAGAACGCAGAGTCTGGGGTAGGTACTTGTGATCGGTAGTCGCGAGTGCAGCAAGCGAAGAGAGGGGTCAAGTGCTCTCCCTTTATCTTCTGCAGGTCATATTAACATCCCAAGACTACTCAATAATGAACAAGCATTGAAATGCTGCTCTCTACGTTCAATCAAACATTCCATTGGGCGCTGTCAAGATACATTTCTTGCGTCATCTTCGGGCATTCGACTTCCATGTCTGAATCTCCAGTACTGCACACAAAAGGAACACAAGTGCTTCACACTCATCAGATACAGGCTCTATGGGTATCTAGGAATTCAAATTTTGATCACAAGTCTATATGCTCTTCGACTACCTCGAGTGCGCCTCCTGATGAATACTGTCTGATAACCTTCGCGAGTACCGAGTTATTTTGCTTCAGGTCGAAGACTTGGGCGTGGTCCAAACCGCCGAACCAAAGGAAATCCAGCCCTTTGCCCTTCCACTTTTTATGTCTGTAATCTTCACTTGCGGACACAGCGGCATCATCCTCCAATAGATACTCTGCAACAGCAGCCGTATTGACGATGAGATCTCTTCCAGCGCACACGACTGTCACGTTTTTGCCGGCCATGTCTTCCTTCCAAAGCACACATTCATCCCAGAAGAAATGCCGATGCAGAGTGTGCGATACTCCCATATCCATTGAGGCAAAGTAGTAGAGTTGGTGCTCGTTGGCCTTCCTCGGCTTGCGGGTAGTGAAGTTATAGGCCACATCTGGCTGATGCAATAATATTGACACAGGGTCAACCAGCACGATAGGTCCGATCATGCTGGCTGTGAGCTCACTGTGCAACAAATGCGTAGAAATGACGCTACCGTATGAGTGCGAGACGAGAACGACCTTCTGCCAGCCGTGTTGCTTCAGTATTTGATAGATCTCGCTGACAATCTGCCTGCTGTTCGGCATAGCCCGAGTAGTTCGGAAAGAGATAGGCATTAGTTCGATAGCAATGACGCCGATATCACCATCCACCCCTTCTCTTATTGATGACTCTGCGAAACGATCAGTTGACGCTTTGGTGTATGGGCAATTCAGCTGTGCTAAGAAGTCGATGTATGTGTACATGCCAATGCCAATTCCATGAATGAAAAGGACGGGTAGCTTCTTCTTAGATGTGTGAGGTCGGTGCCAGTATGTCAGGTTTGTGGCAGGACTCTTCCGAAAGCTGAAGAGGGTCAGTGGACGAAAAGGGAAGACCGTGAAGAAATGCTTTAGCGGCAACCGATAGAGTTGAAACGAGTGGAAAAGCATGTACAGGTGCATAACATTGTCGACTAGGAACACCGCCTAAACACTGAATCAGCCTGTACAATCGTGGGAAAGCTCGTTATTTGTAAGGGGTACACCATACCGTATACCACACGAAAGGTCGATGAAGCATGTTCACCTTGTCTACTGTCAGTCTGAGAGGCACCGCAGTCCCGTTTCCGGGTTTGAGTTTCTTGCCAGAAAGATTTTCGAATTTGTCGACATACTCCTCTAGCTCTTCATCGTCAAGGAGCCCATAGGCCCCTTTGTTGAGAAACGCCCAGCAGTAAAACTGTTTCAGATTTTCTCGCTTGATTTCTGATAAGGGCGCATTCTTGAACCACTTCGAAAGATGTTGTTCGTGGTCTTTGATAGACCGATGGCATAGATTGAAAAGCTGACGGCGCTCATGGCGCGAAGCCAATGGAGGGTGAACAGCTGGGCGCTGCAGTACACTGTAACGTGGCAGAAACACCAATAAATAGAAGAAAATTTCGGCGAAAGCCCATATCTCGATGATCGGTGGCAGTTGCAAGTTTAGAGGACGTGCAATTGAGAGCAAAACCACGCAGAGAGCGCTGAAGGGTATGATCTGATGCAAGAAGATGATGCATGCTCGTATGAAGACATACTCTGCGATCGATGTACCGATCATGATCCTTTTTGATCCACAAACATGGATTCAACAATAGGGAGGTTGCGCAGTCTCATTCAATTGGAATATTCAATTGACGAATTACTATCTCGGGCCTTAGTCGAAATCAAGGATACGACTTGCCAAAACAAGTAGTTTGACAATTGAATAATTGAATTGAATCACTATTCAATTATTGAATACTGATTCAATTGATTCGGCGACTGAAAATATTCAATTGCTCGAGACTTCAATTATTGATAACATACAATGTAATCAATAGCAACTCGATTTTTGAGAATTTTGCGTTGATAGAGAGCGTAGATCGAGCTCTACAAACAATGCGATTATATTGATAATTTGTACGATGGCGCATTGCGTGGACACAAAGTGAAGACAGTTTTAAGATATCTCAACTTTTTGATGTTCTAGCTGCGGAAGCTAGGCGGGCGTCAACGGAGAAACTCTAATTTCTCAATTGAGCTAGATTCGTGTAGCGTCAAATGGCAACACGTTTTTCCGGTATTGCGCTAGCACTAGCCCCCACAAACCAATTGAATAATCCTATTGAATAAATGTGCGCAACCTCCCTAATCACAAAACACTCCCGTCAACGGAAGAAGTATAGATATAGAAAACCCTTCTGACTTGAGTGGTCGATGTTCAACAGATAATCTCAGCGCAGATCACGGATTTTCGAGGTATCCACATGAAGAAACAAGACATTCATATTGTATGAAATAAGGCGCATAGCGTGAACGCGATTTGAACCTTCGCTGTCATAATTGTTTGACGGCCGGCGCAGGATTCTTGGTCTAAAGTAGATCCTAGGGTTCCGTTGGCTGATCAGCGTACCTTAGTGGCATTGAAAAATTGCGTATCGAATAATAAGTCTTGGCAAAAAGCTTTACACCTTCAGAACCTTACCTTATGTCCAAAGTCACTGCCTGGTTGGGAATACAGTCTCGCTGCTCTAACCACTGGATGAAAGACACCCTATCGACGCATAAAAACACTTCAAATAGAATTGCAGACGCGAGATCGGATCAGATCTCAGCTCGAGACCTTGTATCATGCTGTGGAATGTGTACCCCTATCATGATCCTCCTGTTCGACCTCTAGCTCTCAAATGTAGTGACCAAGTGGGTGACATACCCTAAAGGCTCATCCCCCTGAACATGCGTCACCGTTGGAGGGCTAGTCCATCCTCATTCTGGCAAGTCGTTTTTTCGACGAGTGCCGAAGCCCAGGCGCATCGCATCGCATCGTTGCAGAGCAATGATACACCATACCCCGGGGGCCAACCGAGATGCCTGATCGCAAAATTCTGTCTGCTCAATCGTTCGGCTCGTCCTTGATGACGACAATAGCATTTTCCTCTTCGTCCTCCGGGTTGCTATAACTATCGACGACGACTCTCCTTATGCCTCCTCGCTCCCTTTTGACTTCGATTACCTCAATCCTCGCCCCCCTTGCAGGTCTGACTTCAGGCGCGGCAACAACAGTCTCGATACCGGCAGGCATACTTTCCTCCTCTGGTCCCCAAGGCAGCGCTTCGACGTCAATCTCGTACTCCCGCCCTAGAAGCGTCTTCAAGATTACTTCACTTCCGGCCTTACTCATTACCATATTCTGTTCCTTGCAGCTTTCGCCATGTACGCACTCCAGGCAGCCTTCCTGACAGTGACAGAGCCCAACTCGCTCACAGGCTCTTTCGAGCAGCAAGTCCACGAACTCGAATGCTTTGGTGGAGATACCGGAGCCGCCTGCACCGCCTTTCGCATCGTAAAACGTCAGTCTTGCGGGCCGCTTTCGAGATGTTTCTTTCTTCGCAAATTCTTTTAATGCATTTTTGCACTCGGTGCGAACATCTCCTGGCATGCTGATAACATACTGAGGCATCAGACTCAGCATGGCGTGTTCTGCTGCATGGATAGCTCCTGCAACATTGATGCGTCGACTGTTCAGGATCTGTAAAGCTGCTTTTGGCACATCAAGCCACAGACCCTTGCTCATGATTTCAATGGGCGGATTGTCCACTTGCACAGCGTCAAGGATTCGCCGTTTCTTGTCGACTTTGAAGAAACCAAAGACCACAGCACGGATCTTGATAGCGCCGTAGAAGGCGCGAGACAAAGAGTTTGGGATGCGACGGATGGCTTCAGTCTCGATAGGGTCGATGTCGGTGTAGTCGCGCTGCTGAGTCGTCCAGTCCACTTTGACGAGTTGGACCTTGGCGATCTTTCGCTCGGGCGAGAACTCTTTGACCAAGTAAGTATACCCTTGATGAAGGAAGATACCACCTTCGTAGATAGTGAAGTTTGCTCGCGAAGGCTCTACTTCTTCCAGCACTATGTTGCGACCATTTGTGATATCGACAACCGCAAAGTGACCGTCCTCTGTGTCGCGGATAGCTACACATCGCGAGGGGTGTGGACGAAATCGCTCGTTACAATGATAGAACCCCAGCGGATCTTTCACCATCCGTTCCTCTGCAATCTCAGGAAGCTGCTTACCGAAATATTCCTTGTCCTCGTCTGGTCGAATTGGCATCTCAAAAGCCGCACACTGTACATGACCCTCTAGGATAAGCATATTTTGGAGGTCCACCTGTAATTCACAATTCGGTTTCGTGAAAATCTCGTCCGGGTTTTCCATGTAATGTTGATCGTTCGCAAAGCTGTCGCCTACGAGAACCGACAGCGAGTCCCTGTTCCTCCGCCCTGCCCGCCCACTTTGCTGACGAAGGTTTGCAATGGTGTAAGGGAAGCCCACAGTGACCACGGCGTCGAGTGACCCGATGTCGACGCCCAATTCTAATGCGGTAGTCGCGATGATGCCCATTAGCTTCCCATCGAACATCTCCTTCTCAATCTTGCGTCTGTCCTGTGGTGAATAACCACCTCTGTAGCCCATGATGCGAGCCGCTAGGTCAGGTCTCTCTAGGGTCGCTGCTTCGTTCCGAACGGCAGTGATTAGGGCTTCGCATTGCTTTCTGACCCGACAAAATGCGATAATCCTCACCCCACGCAGGATCAGCTGACAGACTAGCCTGGCCGACTCAGCCATGCAATCGGCTCTGCCCGAAGTCGGATCCTTAGGGTCTTTGAAAGGCGTGTTCCAGCAAAGGAATTCTTTCCTCCCTGAAGGCGAACCATCAAAGTCAGTCAATCTGATTTTGTCTACTCCGAAGATGGTCTTCATATGCTCTTCCGGATTAGCGACTGTAGCAGAACAGGAGACGAATCTGACGTGGCGATTTCCTACTGCAGCGCAGATCCTGCGCAATCTCCGCATGATGAACGCGACATGAGAGCCGAAGAGACCGTTGTAGACATGGAGCTCGTCGACAACAACAAACTTCAGGTTTTGTAGGAACGTCCGCCACTTATCTTCTTGAGGAAGTATTGTGATGTGAAGCATGTCTGGATTGGTGAAAATAACTCTGCCCTCGTCCCTAATATAATTTCGATCCGCCATCGCAGTGTCCCCGTCAAAGGTCTCTATAATTAGGTCCTCCAGACCGGGCATGTACTTCAGGAGTTCTTTCATGCTTCTTCTCTGATCTTGCGCCAGCGCTTTAGTAGGGAAAATATACATGCCCCGACTATTGATGTCGAGTTCGAGTTGGCGGATCATGGGTAGTTGGTAGATTAAAGACTTGCCGGAACTAGTAGACGTTGAGACAATCACATTATAGCCATCGTGCAGGTTGTTGATAGCCTCTGCTTGGTGAGAATACACTTGCGTAATCCCTTTTGTGTTGTACAGCGCATTGACAAGGTTTTGTGAGAGCTGAAATTTGAGATCTCCAAATATCGGCTTTTGAGGATCGAAGACTCGATGACCATCTGGTACAATCTGGCCTGTATACCACTCCATGTCTTTGAGTTCGGAAATGATCTGGGAGATAGACTTCCGTTCACGAGGAATATGTGCTGGCGGCTTGGCGGTACCTGGTACGGGCGTGCTCGGTCGACTGTTAGATGGCTCGGGTACGTAGGGTCTCTCGATTTCCTGCAGGACAGCCACGGGGTCTTTCATATCAACAACACACTGATTAAGAAAGGCGTTGACGGCGGACGTAAACTTCGTGTTCCTCTTCTCGATGAGCTTCATCATCTGCTTCTGACTGTAGACGGGCATCTTTAGTTCCTCCTCTTTGAGCTTCCGAAAAGGCTTTGTAGGCTCCCCTGTCTTCGGGTTGGTGACTTGTCGTCTGAGATCGCCATCGATGAATTCGAACAGTAACAATTCCTTGCTCTTGCCATTTGCCACATCTTGTTGGGCACCATCATCCTTCTTCAGATCTAGCGACCGAAAATCTCTAGCTCGCCCGCCTTTGATGCCGTCTTCCTCTCCAAGAACCGCTACTTGCAAAGTCTCTTCAGCGACAAAGGCAAAATTGATCGCCCGAGGCACCAGAGCCTTGATGCGTGCCACATCCTCAACAAGAAGCTCGCGCTTTATATGTCCTTCAACTGCCTGCTTGATCGTTTCAAATGTAGTCGCGAGATGCTTGCGGGTGCAACAGAAGGTATAGACAAGGTTCAAGGCGCGATGGGTTTGAGCCAACTTCGTAAGCTGCTCTGGCCATGGGATTGTAGAATCGACGAAGGTGGAGGAGCTTCGACGCAGTAGCGGCGGTTTAGAGGCTCCATCTGCTGCAAGCGTTCGACGTGGCTTCTTGCCGCCGTCGTCAGTCTTTGTTGGAACATTTGTGCTCGCAGGATGGTCTTCACCGTCAGCTGTGTCTCGTACAAGGGCGGCGGGCACCTCAGTAGTAGCTTTCCTCTTTCGCCCACGGACCAGCTTGTTCGACACACTAGCTGCCTGCAGCTTGGCCATCTGCTCGAACCTGACTGCTTACAGTACAGATGCCTGATCTCTCAAATGCCTTGGTAGAAAGCGTTTTGGCCCCACGCGTCACACAACCACTCCCTTCAGCACCATCAGGTGTTGATCAACGCATCAATGTCTATTTTAAGTCTTGGGCAGTCTCCAGCGGCAAGATCCGAGGCTTACGGCAATTTCCCCCAGACTATTGCCGGCCTACAACTAGTACGTCTTTCGTGATATAAAACTATTCCGGGTGAACGAGTGATGATGATCATGAATTGGACTCCAAGACCGCTGATCTATTCAACGATCGCCATGCATCTAGCTCGAGAAGATCTTGCAGCAGCGCCAGCGCGATCTACGAGTGCCCGCTTGCTTAGCCCGCCGTCTATCAACTATTCTGAAAAGGAACAATCGAATGGAACAAAGGTCCAGCCTCGAGCGGCAGTCTTCGCCTTGCTCTGCGCTCCGTAGCCCATACTGCACAGCAGTCATCACCAATATCTAGCGTTTTCATTGGGCTGCAAGTCGCTATTCGTTGGGTGCATGCCACCGAAGTAGGACGATTGCTCGAGAGTAGGACTCTGTGTGCGGCTGTCAAAGCCACCTTCGAGTCCCTGTATGCTTTGGCCGCTGTGTTGTACGCTCAGCTTAGAGAAGATGGTTTTCATAGTTCGCACGTCCTCGCTTTTTGGCTGATTGTGAATCTGCATGATGCGATCTTCGATGAACGAACGTATGTCGCGAACAATGGCCGGATAGCCTTGGTCATGGGGTAGCCACCAGTGACGTATCTCAGGAATTCCCCAGAGCTCAGCCATCCTATCACGAAATGTTGGCGGGTAGATGTAGCTGGAGAAGACCAAGTCAATACCATGTCATGCTGTATTGATAACAAGCGAGCGAAAAGACTCACCCCAGCCCCTCAACCTTGGCCAGTTTCCGCCGACACCACATTGTGTGCTTCTCGTCTTTGGGCAGGTGAGGCGTTGCAAGACCGATCACAGCCTGTGCTGCAACTACCGCCCCGGGAGGGCTGTGTGGCCAGTGCTCGATGGCCTCGAACAATCGACAGATTTCTACTGCTAGTTGCCGAAGTTCGGGAGGGGGCTCTTGATGTAGCATTAAGGCGGTCTGACTTTTATGCATCATTTCCATAGCGGTCCTGTCCAGCAGTAAGAAATTCACAGTCCATAGTTCCCTTTGGTAAAGGCCGCCGGGCATGTCAGGGTTTACGATGCCTTCGGGATCCCGTTGTCTCGCGCCCTCGAAAGAGGTGACAAGGTACCTTGGATCGTTCAATAAAGGCTTTAAATCGTCCATCCAGCTACCAAGCCGTTGAGTGATGAGCGCATTATCTCGCATAAAGTCCACGACATTTATCTCTCCTCGCGGCATTTTCGCAAAGAGCATGGCCATATCCACGGCTATCAAGCGATGGCGGGCTACAGCGCTTTCAATCTGCAAGTCGATGTTCTGGCTGTCTTGTGACAGCTGCTGGCGATAATACTCGTCATTTACTCGGAACCAGTCTCGCCCGAGGACTAGCTCATGGCCGGCCATGAGCCCTGCAAAGAGATCAAATCTTGAGTACCATTCTAACGTCCTCCTTCCGGTTTCCGTCTCATTGATCGTCTCTGGAGAGTAAAGCTCCGTCAAGATACCGTAGGCGGCCTTCTGGTGCCCCAACAAATTGACCCAGTCGCCGAGGTATTCCTATAAGCCTTCAGCTCGTTGTCGACCAGAGTGTAGCTCGAGCGTACCTCAAAGGCGGCAAGCTGCAATATTGTCAGCAAGGTCGCGTGAGTATGCTCGTGACCATCGGACAGCGATTTCCGTAATAGCGTGACAGAACTGTTGTAGTAACCTAAGAAGTCTTGTATTTTGCCTTTGCGGTTTTGCAGGGTCTCTTGAAACGCCGCAAAGCCTACAATGGCGTACAACAATGGCTCGTAAGAGATCGCATGCTCAACAAGGATGTTGTGGAGAAAGTTGCTGGAATCGTGCCTGAAAAAGTAATGATGGTACGACAGCTGCTGATGATACTCGAGGTGATACTGCAGGTTCGAGGCCAAGTGGGACCACGACGGAGCTTCTTGCGATGTAACTGTAGAGACGGACGAAAACTTCTCGGTTTGGTTGAGCCCTGCAGATATAGACAGGGTGGGGGAAAGAGTGCTAGAATCATCAGTGGAGGGCGAAAGACTTTTCTCCTTGAGATCAACAGCTTGTTGGATCGAAGGCCAAACGTGATCATGTGATGGAGGAGATGGTCTCCTACTCGTCTTTGAGGAGGCGGCTCTAGATCGTCTTTGCATTTTTGACGCAGCCTTTGCGTTTCTGTCGGTGGCGGGTGGCTTCTTCAGCGGTTCCGCATCAACGTCTTTATCTTCTTCATCGTAGTCGCCAGAGGAGGAGCCACTATCAGGCGCAGCGGCGCGAGCCTGGCCTGATCTGGAGTTGGAACTGGAACTTGGCTTCGTGTTCGGGCGCGGTTCAGGGTAGACACATTTTCTAGATCCTTTTTTGCATCCTAAAGACCCCAAACTCTTGTGAGTAGATTCGGCAACCATGTCTGCATCTGTGGAGACTTACGTTCGCATGTTGGCCGGGCTTCGTCACACTGGCGAGGGACTTACGTTAGCAATTTGATGCAAAATATTCGGGCTGGAAAGGGACACCTTGACTCTCCGTTCTCTGCATGTATAACAACCGCTCCGAGTTCTTCTGTGTTTGACATGGTCTTGGCCAAGAGGATTCCGCGACCGCGATTTCGCTGAAGCGCTTGCAAGTGGTAGACCTAAGGACGGCTGCTCGGTGCTATACCACTGGTCATGGTCCGTGAAAGCAAAGGTATCTAAATACCCTCCGATCAATGGTGTGGTTTGTCCATTGTTCTCAGGATACTGCGGTGGATTGGACGGAAAATAATTACTCATGGTGCCAGCAATGGCATGGCAACACAAGATACCCGACCAGCTGTTACAGCTTGTGCCGGGGAAGGCTCGTCGAGGTTGGGACAAGACTGTTCTTCAGGCCCGGTGGCAAGGTATTCATAGAATCGACACCATGTCATACCAAAAGATCTACAAGAAATCACAGTTCGTACTAGAGAATCGGCCAGTACAGAAGCATGGATCTACCAGTGATCAACGGACAACCTTAGTGAAGGGTGAAGGTGGAGGTGACAAGGGAAGGAGGCAGGAGATAAAAAAAGATCGGGATCAGAAGGAAAAGGCGACTAGGGCTGCATTGCACGCACGCATAAGACCTACAAGTATATATACTTCCACGCACTTACATGGAGTTGCTTCCGTTAAGCACTGCGTGATGGCTTTTGCACGCTCAATCCGTGTCTTGGAGACAGTTCGAGAACCCAGCCTGAGGAATGAATTGCATGCTGTGGCGAGGAAGGGGTTGCAGCATTGAAAGTAGGTTGTTGTACAGAGTTGAAACACAAACCGCTTGACAGACCTGGGACACAGGCTTTACGATTTCCCGGCTGTAATATCTGCGTAACCTGGAATCGACGGCGGGCGGGGACAGCATTGGACAGAAGCAGGTGTCAGCAGTGAGTAGATTAACATTAAACGTGCTTTCATATAATGAAGGACCAGGCAGTGGCAGGTTCCCACCGGAATGCCCATATCATTCATGCATGGTCCACTCTGCTATGGCACAGCACGCTCTAAGAAGGACAGCGCTCCAAACTAACCATGGGTGCCATGAACCATGCTAACGCCCTGCGCTGACCCTCAACGTCCGACGACGTGCTGTGGTTCCCGCCGTGCGTCGCTGGAAGGGACGTGGACTGAAGCAGAGAGCTAGGATGGCGGCGAAAGGAACCTCTGCCTGCTAGACTGCTAGTTCTCGAGTAGTACCGAATCATCGGAAAGCCGTCGAAACACTTTGCGCCAAAGAAGGCTATCGATTGCTTGCCATGGAAGAAGTTGCGTCGATCGTCGATGCTAATGACCCTGCAGAAGCATCTTGCCTCTTGGCCTCACCTAAATTATGAGGATTTTGCTCCCTTCGAGCCAGTTCAGTGTTAATCCCGAATAAAGTATTTATATCACGATCAGCAAACTCTAGGCGCGGCTTCGCAATCCCGCCTTGGATTTTACTGTACGAATCCCATAACCGTCGCATCCGATCCATCCAAGAGTTGCCCGACCAACCTTATTATTAGCAGGCACGAAAAAGAGAGGTGGTACGAGCCACAAGTGGACATGGAGACGGGCGCGGAGATCCCAATGACAGGCCTACTGTATGGTGTGCCATGTGATAAAGTAGATAAAGTACTGCAGGCTGTCGGTCCAAGATCGCCGTCGTTGAGAAGTGCCGCTGCCCCGGGTGTCCGGTGTCCCTGGTCTTGGCTTCCTCTAGTCCTCCCGGCGCCGGGTGAAACTGAAAGCATGTCCATTGCCCTGCGATCGCTGGGCCCTGGCCAGGGGCCGCCCTAGGCTGACCAGATCCAGCACTCAGCTCCATTGGCATCATGCAGCGCTATCACGCCTACCCTGTTCTAGAAGTACTTTGGCAACCAATGTGATGCCGAATCACACTAGAGGTATGTTTGAGTACCTCGACTACTCGTGTCGCCCAGAAGTGAGTTCGGCCAAGCCCCTAGTCAGATGAGGTTAGCACGCTGACTGCTCGCTTTTCGCACCCAGCGGATATACGGGCCTGTATCCGTTAGAGGCTTGGCCGAACTCCCTTCTGGGCGACACGAGTAGCTGTTCGCGGCAAAAACTAAGTGTTCGGGCTTCCAACTAATGTAAAGGACCCTTGCCCTCGATCATGGCTAACGTTGTTTCAGTTTCACAACGGTCTTGAAGCTAGGTAAACCTGAATGCTGGCCGCGCGGGAACATCATCTGATTTCTTTTGCCAATGGATAGCCTTGGTAGACCTGCGCAGCTAAAGACAATGAACGTGCAATCATTCGATCATAGACGGTCACATGGACGACTTGCGCACAGGCCGGTCGATCACCATCGTGCATACTCGGTATCTTGCATGCCTGCTGGAAGTTGTAGCCTCGCATCTCTCACTCTAAGGATAGCAGGCTCTTATTGGCCGTCCCTCTGGCCATCTTGCATGCTATGTCCATTGTGGGTACATTTGGAGAGCCAACCTTAGTCGCTGGACGCCACTTCCAGATAAATCGGATGCCAGAAGAAACCATCCCCGAGAGCTTGCCCATCTATCTCGCAAGCCATTCCTCATACAGGCATTTGTTTGCAGTCATCCTCATGGTTGGCGCTCCGGATAGATGTCGTTACTGGCCAAGTTACCATGACCTATTGCTTTGATATCAAGCTAGAAACAGTGTCATGGATAGTATCTGCCAGCGGCGATAGAAGATACTCTGATCTCCGTAACAGTAGAGTCTAGACGTGTAACGAAAGCAGAGGACCCGTAGGTACTATATCGCAATGAAACCTGAATCCATACGGCGTAGGTCCATGCACGGACGATCGTCTCTCCGAGAGCACGTTTATGCCCGACCTCTCAGCTGTGCTGCTTCAATTGGTATGCTCTCCAGTCTTGAAACATGTTGGAGAGCCTCGCGCGCTTTGCTCTGGGCTTCAAGGCGTTGCTCTGGACGAGTTCCTCTGGCTGGCTGGTACTGTCGGACATTAAGATCACCCCTTGGTACATCAAGATCGGTTGGTGAGACTTCACTATCAGAGATAGAGTCCGTGGAAGCATTCAAACGTCTGAGGTCAGCCATCCACAGCGCTACCATACCTCGAAGGCGCCATAGTCTAAGATTATCTAAATAGGGCGGCGAGACCAGAAGCTCGTCCATATGAATGGCGATTTCTGATGCATTTTGGAAGGTGGCGTGCTCAACCTCGAGGCGCACCTCCTCATTAGCGCTTGTGCTGTCTGATGCACTAAATGAGTGATTCGCCTCGGAATCATTCAACATGGTTTTGTGCTTGTGCTGCACCGCATACACCCACAGGCCGAACATCGCTGGATAGAAGTCCAACGAGCTGATGGCGTTCGGTATAGTTTTACGGTAGGGATACTGCAGGATTAGCCTCTCGTAGTAATCTCTGGCCTTACTGAAACCTTCGTGACTGAATAACGAAGGCGGATTCTCCAATCTCTTCTCTTGGCCATCCGCAGACTGATCGTCGGATGCTCCTCCCTCGTCATGTACGGGAGCCTGTTGCCGTGGAGCGAGCTGCGCATCCCGGAAGAGCAGGATTTCCGCGCCTATGCCCCATCGCCCATGGGCTCTCACATCCATACTGTGGCCGTCCGATTCGGCTCGAAGGAGCATACCCCACGCTCTTCCTGCACGTAGATAATCCCCTTCCAGCAGACATCTGTGGAGTACCGCGACTAGGACCGCTAGATGCTGTTTCCGTGGACCGGTTGAGTCAGACGATCGAGTTCGCAGGGACTTTAAGTTCCCGTACCGGGCCTCGTCTTCGTAGCCGCCTGCAGAGCCATTTCCATGGTCTGTATCATCGTCCTCGGATTGATCTGGTCCGGGGATATACTCATCCCCTGGCTTTCGAAAAACCCTATTTTGTTCGTCGATGTCTGGCACATCGGGGCGCACGCTAGAAGCGTCATCATATGAGCCTCGTTTGCGTTTCTTTGTTCGCAAATGCAGATTCTCCTTGGCATGCTTGGTTTGACTGGGCTTGAGAGCCGGAGCGAACATCAAGACAGGAGACATAGTAAATCAAAGTGTGAGATGCTGAGGTAAGAGAAGTTCCGAAGCATTAATGAAAAGGTATTTCATGATGCTCTAGAGACTTGTAGCATGGAACAGCTTCAGAAGCTACAAGCTTTCAAGAAGGAGCACGTCAAAAAAACTCCGAACAGCAGGAGCCTTGTTATGAGCTTTCCAACATAGTAGTTGTCCTTAGCTGTCCAACTTGATAATTGTCGAGAGGAAGAGACCAAGACAATAGTGGATGGCGGGCAGCTCGCATCCAAATCTCAGACTTGTTTCAGACCACATTTCTTGCTAGAGGATTTCAATGACACTTGGATGAGAATGTTCATTGATTGACAGCACGGACTGTGACTCGGGTGAAGCGAGATGCGGCTTCCCTTAGCGCCAGCCTAGTGGGCCAAGGTTTTTGCGCATGATTATCTAAGTAAGTCAAACATCCAGACTAGCCAGTAGCCAAGGCCATCGTATCAGATTCAATCAGTTCAGTTCAACAACGACAGTTAGACAGCCTCACAAAGCTTCCACTGCCCCCGTGACTGGGTTCCCGCCAACTTCTGCTCAACCTTCACCGCCTTCACTTCTCGCCGGATAGGTCACCCCATCACTCTTCAGGCTCAGGGTGAGTATGCAATGAATGTTAGGAGTAGGGAGACCACCTCAATTCCCAAGTTGGGCGTCAGTGCTTCAGAATCTCCTGATTAGCTCGAGAAAGACAACGCTCTCCGCCCCACATCCTCAATCGAATCCGTCCAAACTGACAGCCTACGCATCCGCTGCCTTGCATATCATCCTTGGTGCCTCAGCCGCACAGTTCTACTCCCACTATCACCCGACCCTGTACAACAGACCAGCTTCACCAAAAGATGGTATGAAATAGTGGTTTCATCATATACGGATCCGCGAAGCTCAATCCACAAGGCATGGGCCAAAGTTCGTCATCCCAGCGTGAACGCGAGGAGTTCCTCCGGCGCGACTCTCGACGATTTTCTCAATTAGTCCGTGACAGGACAGGAGATGGGATTCTGCAGGAAGATGGATCAACATCGAACATGGGCCGCCGGACGCATGCACACACCTTGTCAGCTCCGTCAGCGAACCTCTCGCACCAAGATGACGGTCAGCAGCGCCCACCCTTTGCAACCTTCAGCCGTCAGATCTCCGCTCAGTCAACTCCAGTAAGAGGAAGCTCTACACATTTGGGCGATGCTGCGGCTCGCGATTCAATCTTCTATGAACAGCACGAAGAACGACCTCTAGTCCATATGGAGGATTTAGGCATGCGGGATGCACCCATCACACATATCACAGCTACGCCGCTGCCGAGGCGTACTTCTGTCATTTCAAGGTTGGGGACAAGACTACTCTCGAGGTCGACTACAGGTCAAAGCATGGACCCCGAGAGCAATGCTACATTTACTGACACCCTCCGGCGAAGATTGTCCCGTAGCCTTCCATCGCGCAATTCAAACGGACACGCGCCACCAGGCCAACATCGTCTCTCAATCTTTAATTCTTTCTCCCCTGGTACATCTTCACTACCAAGATCAAGGCGTAGAAGGGAAGTGGCTTCAATATCACGCCCTTTTCCACCGACAGCAGATGAACCGAATCCTCCTCCTGAATCCGCATTGTCGCCAGATAATGGCCCAACTTCCGAAAGCTCAGACTCATCAACACCCTTGCCTGAACCCCGTGAGGCCGGTTCAGCTTCTTTCAGGAGGTCACGTCTATCACGGATCCGTAGGTCTCTGTCGACGCCGCTTGAGACCCTTCTTGCAACGAATCGCAGTCCGTCACCACAGGATGTTGAAGCATCCTCCCCAACATTCCACCATCCAAGGGTCGCTATAAGTCCGGTTCCTGATTACCATCTTCCACCTCTCTCCACTGCGGAGCCTCAACTGGACTTCCAAGGATCTCCTTTCCGTACAGCATCGCCCCCTTTACGAGATGAGGCAATGCCGGGCTTCGCAACTGTGCCCGAAGCTCCTGAGCGAGCTTCAACACGCTCCGAAGGTTCTAGCTGGACCGAACGTTGGGCTGACCGAGCAGTCGGTACAAGGAGAGAAGCTCGAAGAATGCCGAGCATGCTCCGTGGCAGGTCCAGCCGAATCATCAGACGAGACGACGATGGGCCTTTGCCGCGTATTCTACATCTAGCGGCGGCAGCAATTGCTGCTCAACTGTCGGGAACTCCGGAGCAAGCTTTCCATAATACTCAGGCCATCGGCGCCGAAGGCCTCGATGGAAGCTTAGCAAATCTTTTCCGAACTCTACAGCTTGCGACTGCGTCTACAACAGAATATCGGAATCCTGAAGGTGGCAACGAAACTCCCCGGACCGGGCAAAATCAGACGCCGATGAACTTTTTGCGTGTTTTTCGCTTTGTGGGTAACGCTAATAGTGATAGCGGTGCCCCTGGGGGTGCTGACATACGAGGAGCACCAGCAGGGAACGGAGATGCGTCGACTACCGGTGAAGATAATGCTGAGGGGACTGAAGGGCGGTTTGTGACTCTTGTCATGGTTGGCGTTCGTTCCGTAGCATCGGATCACGTCGGAGAAGACGCCTTGAATGCGCCGACATTAGACGCTTTATTGAGTTTGCCAACTGGGCCAACGAACAACTTTTTGAGAGGCGGACCCGGAGGCTTACTGAGACACGCGGACGGCCGCTCGAGATTCCCACGTCGTCGGCGAGCATCCATGGGAGGTGTCAATCCATTCCCTGCAAACTATGATAGTCAACGACATCAGCGCATGCATAGCTCGAGTCGACGGACTTCTGGGGATGTCATACCGGTCGTCACATCTCCTTTGCCTCTAGCGCTCTCTGAATCTCCTCCAGGCCCTCATCCTCCTCCGTCTACTCCTGCGGATCCGGGCCTGTCTGCATACTCATCCGGGACGACAACTCCGAACCGTCGACCTTCTTCTGCTTCGGCATTGCAACAGCATTCACTGCCCAGTCGAGATTTTGCCGCGCAACACCTACGCGAGGCAGGCATCTTGACTCCCGAGGACCAGGCCTTGCGCGCCGTACAGCAGCGACGACGCAGCGACTCGGAAGCTGCCCGTCAACGAGACTTTGGAGCGGGTGCTGCGAGACGCAATGGCGTTGTAGAGCCTGACGACGTCGAGGCTGGCGAAGCCCCCGCCCAAGGGAGCCGTAGTTGGTTGATCTACGTTGTAGGCACCAATCTATCCGAGGATCATCCTGCTTTTGCGACACCGAGTCTATTCACGGATGTAGGCATTCCACCAGTAGATGAGCCTTGAGGAAGTAATGCTAAATAGACGCCCGCAGAATCCTACATACGAAGACATGCTGCTCCTGTCATCACTTCTTGGACCTGCAAAGCCACCTGTCGCCAGCCGCGAAGATGTTGCTGCAGCTCCTGGCGTCTATGTCATCAAGAAGCTCGCAGGGTCACTGATAGCAAGGGCGCTTGAAGGAAGTGAAACCATGCAGATATCTTCCGGCGAGCGTTGTCTGGTGTGTCTCTGCGATTACGAGCCGGAAGAAGAAGTGAGGCAACTATCTCGATGCAACCATTTCTTTCATCGGCAATGCATTGACGAGGTAAGTCAGCCTCCTATCCCAATCCTGCGAGCATCATCACTCACGAGGCTTGCAGTGGTTGACGACTGGACACAATTCTTGCCCATTGTGTCGCGGGAAGGGTGTAGATGAGAAGAGCGCTCCTCCCTCCTCAAGCACCTCTCAGCCACGCTCAAGGCCACGCTCCAATGCCCAGTCGTCCGGCTCATCCTTATGAACCCGAGCTACAGCACATATGCTCTGGACCGAGGCGCATAGAAACAGCTTCGCTTCCTAAGCTCCATCTATTTGTAAAGTTCTGTTGTTCTTTTCCTTTACGAAGGCATTGCAGGATGATCATGGCCTATCAAGAGTGTCTCTTTCTAACACTCCGATGCCTATCTACTAGCGATGCATTATGGCGATAACAAGGGCACGTAGGCTTCATGTGGCAGGCGTTATAGCAACCAGGATCAAGGGGCGGCAGCGTATGGATACGGCTAGCTAGGAATGGCATGTACTTATATAACGAGTAGCCGAGTGAGGTCTTTGCACACAGAACGGTCCAGACAGTGTGCATCCGCTCCGTTTGTTAATCAACTCCTCCCACAATCAACGACACTGACTGTAGCCGAGACGTTGTGCTCGCAGCCCGCAGCTCAAAGCCTCATCTGCCCCTTAAGCATGCCCATAATGTGTCCAGACGCCACCCACCCAGTCCTCAAGAACCCCAAAACCCATATGCTCTGAGCCTCACCACCCATCCCGTACATCGCCAGCTTATACATCCCTTCCCAACACACCCATCCCCCTTCCATTCTAAACCCCTCTTTACCCCCTTGTCCGACCTCTCCCTCCCCCATGTCCCACCCACCTACGACACATGCTGCGGCCGCATACTTGACGCATTCGGCGGTATCAACGGATGCCACTGCGCCATGAACGTAATCGCTACAACCCCCCTCCCGGTCAGTCCCCCAATCCCATATGACCCCCGCCTCAACAACCCTCACTGCCGAAACCAGAAACAGAAACGGGAAAGGGAGAGGGAGAGGGAGATACGTACCCCACATAAGATAGCAACTCGCAAACGTCATGATCAGGGTGTTGCGCCAGACTCTGTGAACCCCCCACAGAAAAAGTTAGCGATCTGTCTTCCCGATTTTCTATGCTAGGGAGTGATGAGATGCGGAGAGCGCTGTGGTGCGTAGTTGTATGGGTGGTGGTTTTGGGTGGATAATGGGGAGGGAAGGGGGGAACAAACGTCTGGTTCTCGCCTTTGGGAGCGAAGAAGTAGGCGAGGAGGGAGAAGACGAGGACGAAGACGAGGCCGATTATCAGGCTGGCGCTGTGAGGGAGGGGGGTGTTAGTGAGCGTGCTTTGCTTTGATGGGGGGAGGTGGATGGGAGGGGGTGTACCCGTTTGCCATGCTGGAGGTGGGGATGGGGTGGCGAGGTGGCTACGGGTTGTATTTGTACGCAGCAGTGCGTGGGCGATGGGGATGAGGTCTGGAGTAAAGGTGGGGAGTGGGATGTGTAGATGTGTTTTGACTGCTGGGGTCGGAGAGCTTCTCTGGAAGGACGTTGGCTTGTAATATATGTTGTGCTAGTGTGTTGTTAAGCGCATGTAAAGTACGGTATCGTTCGGAAAGTCGACAAGGGTTCCTTCCCATCGGATTTCGATATTAATATCTTTTCAGGCTCTTTTGTGATATATGATGTTGTAAGTTCCGAGTAGGGTACCAAATATGCTTCTGCTCCTCAAAAGGTAGATATCCTACAAGAACATGAAGGCTACTCTAGGATCAAAACCGTGCCATCATCAGCTCTCCTGTTCTGGGTGCAGGCAATTTAGACCGTTCATAATTGCAACCCGATCTCACAGCTTTGCCGCCTTCTCGTTCGTAGCCAACTCCGCACCCGCTCCAGCGATACAGAGTTCCCCCGTTTCCACAACCTTCGTTTGGAAAACGACCTTCGATCCCTCTTTCCACATCTCGGTCCTAAGCTTCTGACCTGGAAGAACAGTCCCCGCAAACCTCACCTTGATATTCTTAAAGGCTCCAAATGTCTGGTACACATGCTTGCCGCTGATGCCCATAAAGCATAGCCCGTGCAGGATCGGAGTCTCGAAACCGCCCATCTTAGAGAATTCTGGATCAATGTGAAGAGGGTTTCTGTCGCCATTGAGACGGTATAGTGCGGCTTGCTCTTCGGTGGTTGCTTCCTCCACTACTGCATCAGGTTGTCGCTTGGGAGGCTGGTATGCTATCGTTGCGGCCCCCCGGTTTGAGCCCTTAGTCGGACCACCGAAGCCTCCGCTGCCGCGTACAAAAATGGTGGATTCGTTGTAGAAGACGTCTTCGCCGGTGGCGGCGTCCTTGGTGGTGGTCCCTGATACTAAGATGGCTGCGTTGCCTTTATCAATAACCTCGACGAGCTTCGGGTAGCTGATAAGCTTAGCGGATGTTGGAATGGGGAATTTGCGAAGTTCGAGATATTGTTCGCCGTGTAGAAGCTTCATTGGTGAGAAGTTGGGCATTACTTCTGCAATGCTGAAGGGAGTAGCGGCGCCGAAGGGAGGTATCACACCAAACGTAGGCAGAACTTGGAATTTCTCGTCGTTTTCGTATACCAAAGGAAGCTCGGTGCGTCTTGCGCCAAGCCCAAGGTTGTATAATATAACATCCCGGTCGTCGTACACGAATTCGGTGCCCTCGGAATGCATCTTCTTGGCTTCCTCAATGTTTCCCAGAATCTCCTGATTTGCGTTTCCAGATTTCTCCTGAGCTGTCCCGCCGCTCTTGTTCTCCATGTTCTTCATTATGCTCTTCAGGCCATCTTGACTGTCTTCAGGATGATCTGCTCGTCCGTCATCATAGTTCACAATGTCCTTCCACGCTTTCAGAACAGCTTCGGGCGTCAGCTTAACATCGATTGGGAAACCATGTCCTCCGCTCCTCTGCCATCTAGTCCGGGCATGCCATCCACTGCCAACTTCGAAGAGACCACCAGTCGGAGGTTTTGGTACTCTGTCCGAAGAAAGGGCTACAACAAGGGGTGCCACCTGTTCAGGCTTAAACGCCTGGACCATTTCTTCTGGCATAATGCTCCGCGTCATGTTCGTACCGGCATTTGGTGCAATAGTATTGACGTAGATGTTGTATTTCGCACCCTCCCGAGCTAGAGCCCTGGAGAAGCCCAATATGCCAAGTTTCTGCCTAGACGTTAGCGAGGTCCATCGTCAGGGAACACAGCTTGAACACATACCGCAGCAGCGTAGTTTGCTTGTCCGAAGTTCCCATAGATGCCGCTGGTGCTTGTGGTATTCACTATGCGCCCATACTTCTGCTTCAACATATAGGGCCAAGCCGCTTTGGTAACCTTATATGTGCCTCTCAGATGGACAGCAATCACCTGATCCCACATCTGATCTTCCATATTTGCAAATGCTTTGTCTCGTAAGATGCCGGCGTTATTGATGATGATATCAACACGTCCAAAGCTATCGATCGCGGCCTTGACGACAGCGTCTCCATCTTCGGCCGAGGCCTTGTTGCCTACTGCTTTACCACCGAGCTTCTCGATCTCTCTGACCACGTCATCTGGATTCACAAGATCATTGACGACGACCGATGCTCCATGCTTAGCGAAGAGTAGGGCATATGAGCGACCAAGGCTAGGGCTTATCAGCATACCGTTAAGGACCAGAATTGACATGACTTACCCTGCTCCCGCCCCAGTAATCAAGGCAACTTTCCCAGTAAAGTCAAGCTTCTCACCGGGCTCATTGTCACCAAGCTTTTGTGCTTCTTCGAGCAGGCTCATGAAGTCAGCTACTCCGGTAGGGTAGCTTGGCTCGGAGAAGTCATTGACATGGTCCCATTTGTTGAGAACCGCACCAGGGGTCAAGCTTGGCCCGGTCTTCAAGAGAGCACCTTTTGCTCGCTCCCATCGGAGCTTAGCAATGTGACCTCCACCAACTTCGAAGATAGATCCTGTTTCATGCTTGTTCGATGGGTGTACGAGGACGGCGACAAGAGGTACGACCCATTCGGGCTTAAGGTTCTCGAGCATATCCGGCGGCATCACTGTTTGGGTCATTCGGCTTGCTGCTATTGGAGCGATGACGTTGCAGATTATGTTGTACTTGTAGCCCTCTTTCGCCAGCGTCTCGGTAAAGCCAACCTGAGAGAGTTTGGCCGCTTTCCACTGTTAGTGTCGATGGATCGTTTTTGATCGGTATTCTCACCAGAGTAGTTGCATTGACCGAAGCTACCGAACAGACTTGCTGCAGATGCGGTATTGATAACCCGGCCATACTTTTGCTTTTTGAAATGCGGCCAAGCCGCCCTCGCGCACTACAGCAAAGCGTAAGCCTAGTAGTTACATGCAAGGGCATATCATATTCTGGTTTACCTTGTATGCTCCCTTGACGTGGACTTTTATAATCAAGTCCCAGTCATCGTCCGACATGTTCTTGAAGCTGACATCTCGTAGTATGCCGGCGTTGTTGAGTAAAATGTCTATTCTTCCGAACTTTTGTATGGCAGTATCAATAATTCTGTCGCCGTTTTCGACACTGTCGTAGTTTGCAACAGCCTTGCCTCCTGCTGCTCGTATCTCATCAACGACTACATCGGCGGCCTACGGGATACTAGTCAGTCATATGGCATGTTCGATCCACTGCAACGGCCATACCTTGGATGACTTTCCCTCTCCTTTGAAAGATCCACCAAGATCATTGACAACGACGTTGGCACCTCTCGAGCCGAAGAATGTCGCATATGCTTTCCCAAGCCTGAGATCGTCAGCACACACAGTATCGGAGCTCTTCGAGCAAGTGGATTCACCCTCCACCAGCACCAGTGACAATGACGGTCTGGCCATCGAATCGTAGCTCGGACATCATGAAACGCGCAAAGATTCAGACTGGACCTGGAAGTGAAAGTGGACGGGGAGTCGAAGCAACGGGACAAGCACTCGTATCGCCCAGAGAGAGGAAAGACGTACCTCGGCACAGGATCCCCGCCAAGAGCTTCCCCAGATTTAGCTTCCGACGTAAGACTTTCACATGCAACCAAGCTGTGTTGAAGGTTGTCTCAGGGTTGAAAGGCATTACACGTGGGTTAATATGAGTATATCTAGAGTTAAGCTTTCATGTGGCACAACATGTTGTCTTCCTGCGTCGAGACTGCCTACAGCCCAGAGTAACTTTGTTTAGGATTCAGATAATCTGTACTGTAGCAACAATCGTTCAACAGCCGGAGTTGCGAGCTCTCCTACACGATCAGTGTCGGTGCACCATTGCCCAATGGCGGACCATCTAAAACCTTTTACCCATATACCACAGGTATCTCAAACGGTATCTAACCGTCAGCGAATCTTCGGTATGATCTCATTCACCCATTGTACGAGGCCATGACCTTGTGGGAAATGTTTGCTGACTCTTTGCCCATGCAATCTCGATCGATACCAAGATATTAGTCGTAGATCTGCTGTTCAACTCATCAAGGGCTATCCTGGATTGCTTGACAGCCCGCCGCAGCCGATGCTGGCACATCAGAGTACCAAGCAAGTTGAGTCTCGAGATCGAGGTATCCCTGGCTCCAACGCTGTCTTTAGAATATCTAATTCTTAGCGAGCTGTTACGGCCCGGTTGCATCTCCGAGCATTCAAGTGTCCTGCGGGCTTTGATCCAGAGTCTGGATCTCATGAGCAAGCATTCCAGCCTCTTCAGACATTTCTGCTTCACTCCTAGGCTTCCTATCTTCATTGTCTACTGCAGGGAATTGAGCTTGCCCATTGGACCTAGCCCGCAGCTGACTTCCAATATCGCCCTCTTCGCCGTCTAACATGCCATAGATAGCGTCTGAGCCTCCTTTCTCGTCCAGATCGGCTTTGTGACGCGGTATCACATGTACGTGTACGTGCGGAACGCTCTGCCCAGCATCCACACCGTCCTGCATCGCTATGTTTAGGCTTGTGGCTTTGTACACATGCTCGATCATCCGGCTGACTCGTTGCACAGTCAGGAACAGGTCCGTCACCTCGGCTCGCGTCAGATCCGAGAATCTAGGGGTCACACGACGAGGAGAGACAAGTACGTGACCAGGCAGTAGTGGCTTGAGATTGACCTGAATAAGTGCGATCAGTCAGTAATATGTTAGCTGACGATCCGTCGAGCACATACGAGAGCGAAGCTGCAAGAGGTCAGGTGGAAGACTTGCGAGGACACTAGAAAGTTGCCAAAGTATATCGGCGTGTTGGTGACTGGAGACATTTGCTCTAGGGTCTGCAGGATCGGCCTTTGTCTACATTTCGAACGTTGGTCTGGAGATTGTTTTTGGAGCGAGGTTCAAAGCTTAGCGCCCTCGGAGATACGGAGCGCGTTCCATCGTGGACCCTGAAGAAATAGCAGTAGGTCAAGGTTGTCTGTTTCGAGTATTCGATGTTTTGTTTCGGCCATTCCTTCGTTCCATTCTGCAGCGATCTTATCCATTTTTACCCTCGATACTTTCCGCTTCAGCGTCACTATTACTGAAGGATCATAATGGCAATGCCGACCAGATGACGGCAAGAGCACGGACTCCTTGTACGGCTCAATGTAGACCTCGTTCGCTCTTGCAGAAACCAGCGACCTTGCCTAATGAGAATGCCCTCCGGTGAAGGATCAAACGCCAACCCAACATCAGGTATCAGGCTTGCTATTATGCTTCATTTTCTGTAGCACATGAGTGGCCCTGCTAATAGCGGTTTGTCAATTCTGCCCCCAATGACGTAGAGAAAACCGACAGGCAGACAGAACAATGGAAGATCTTGCACCAACACACGGCAGTGCACGTTCGATCAGCCGTCTGTCGTGTTGCGACTCTAGTGGAAATGCTCACTCGTTGCATCATCGCAATCCTTCTCGCCCAGATGGTCTCTGAGAATGGTTGTGTTGAGGTTGCTATAAAAGAGCTGGCTCGTCCCTACCAATCTTTCTATATCCACAGAAAGCAATATTTCCTTTATACAGCTACCATAAACTTTATACACACACTACAAACCGAGCTCATAAAACTCAGCAAGAATCCACTCACACTTCAACCAAAATCTACCTCCCATACCCAACCACACCATGAAGTCCTCCCTCCTCATCCTCCTTTCCTCAGCAGCCACCCTCTCACTAGCCAACCCCATCCCGGGCGACACCGGACCCACCGCCCTCCAAGGCTGCGGCACCAGAGACCCCACCTCATCCGTCACAGTCACCGACAAACAAGTCGGCATCGACGGCGTGGCCATCGTCGGCGCCGCCTCATGCAAGCCCCAAGACGGCACCAAATGCACCCTGTCCCGCTCCGTCACCTACACCGTCAGCAAGTCCGTCTCCGTGGGCATCACGCCCTTCGGCCAGACCGGCAAAGATAGCGTCATCGGCGCCTCCATCAGCGTCAGCGTCTCCTGGAGCACCGCGAAAGGCACCGTCGACGGCAGCGGCTCAGATTGTCCTGTCGTGACCGGTGGCTCGGATCAGTGGACGTGCGCGCTGAATATCATCCCTGCTGTGGCCAGGGTCTCGGGCAAGCAGACGACGAATACGGAGAATAATCTGATTTGCGATATCAAGGAGAATCAGGACTATACTGTTGATCTGCCGCTCGTTAATGGGGATGGGAACCCCAATGTGAGGACCGAGCTGTGCTCTTGCCCTGATGAGATAGGGTGCGATTCCCCAGGCGCGCCGCAGCACTGTGCGGGGCCTTGCAGGACGGCGGGCGCAACCAAGTAGGCGTCGTCTGGACGATTGCCATTGAGAGAGCTGGCGGCTCAGACTCAGGGTCAGATGGGGGAGCATCTCTAGCGTTGACTCGTGAATACTTCTGTATAAATATGCTTTTGTTTTGCATTTAAAAGATAGATCCCATCACAGTTCAATATCATTGTATATCATCATGAGCCAAAAAACACGAGACACGAACATCATCGTTCTTGATTGATTAGCTAGTATAGCAAGCCAAACCCTTCCGCCAAGCTCTCCATCTCAGGATCTGCATCAGCCAGGAAAAAGTACATAACTCAAATCGATAATACACAAGACTGACTATACTTCCATCGAAACACCCCAATACAATTACCACTCTCTCGAGGCTCGAGGCTCAACTGCAGCTCAAGCCGACCCTCCCACATCAGATCTACACCGGCTTATCCTTCCATCGGCACAGTCAACAAAACGACGCGTTCGTGCTCTCTCCGGATCACGAGCTCAACTGCAGGCTCAAGATGATCGTCGCCTCCCGCTAGGGGTTCGTTGTTCTTTGGAAGCTTTGTTGACTGGTTCAAGATGATATAACACTCGCGCTCGTGTCCTTTCCCTTTGAACGTACGGGTCAGTCGAACGCGCAAATATCTTTGCTGGATCCCAGGGGCGACGAGTAGATGGTAAGATTGAGATTGAGGTTCCAATCTCGGTTGTGCTGGTTTCGACTCCCTGGACGCGACTGCCTCTCCGGGCGGCGTCGAAGTGACCAGTCTTGGGCCTTCACTGACGAGGCTGCGGTAGGCTCAAGCTGGAGAGGAGAAATTTAATTTAGAAACGACTTTTCGGAATTATTATGTAAGGAAGATGCATGACCATGAATCCCACTTTTGTTATTACTCTTCCTATAACAAAATCGTTGAGTGGTATAGATATATGGGTATCGTCGCTGACATACGAGATGCAATAGATGCTAGACATGAGCCGAGAGGAAAACACAAGAAGCAAAACGCGCCATCAATCATCGAAAAGGATTCCGTAAGGCGATAGTGATTTGTAAGTCCGCCGGCCTGGTCGCCTGCTCTCAGCTTCTATGGGTGCATCCGGCATCCTCGGCACATTAACAGGCGATGGCGGGACAATAGAACTGCTTCGACTCATCGGTCTATCGTCATCAAACGAGCCAGTTGCTCCGTCGCCGTTGGCAGAGAGGCCGCGCTCGCTGTTGGAATCGATAGAGTATTCTCTGCCATTGATCCTTGGCCCTGGCCGGACTGCGGAAGGCGAGTTCCCAGACCCACCAACCTCAACCGGCGGCTGACCGAACCTTGGCCGTGCACCTCGAAGTCTCGACATGTCTTCCATGCTTTGCTTTGGTTCATCCTCTACGCCACCGCTCCAGACCTTGACTTTGTAGCCCGTATCGTTCGGGGCTGCGAAAGGAGAGACCGTAGCACCCAGCATAGTGTCTTCAGAGGGTGATGGAGGGATTCGAACGTTGCTCGGCTTTCCCTTCCTCAGACGGTTTCGTTCTGGGACCGGCGGTGTTAGATCATAGTGGTTTCTGCTGCCGACACTCGACAGCGCAGCCTGGCTTGAATTCGATGACCCGGAACCCTCGACGAAACCGTTCCCAACGGTGCCCGAAAGCCCTGGTTTGCCAGCTGCTTCCCACGGTAGTGCTTCCGACGTGCTTTGGGCGGCCTCGTTGCTCGTAGTGGGTTTGATAGGTACCTGCGCTTGGCTCTTCTCTTCCTCTTCGACGTCATCTACAAGTATGACCATCCACACGGCGATCAGACCGTTGATACCAAGAAGTGGGGTGCAGTGGATCCACCGTGGGCGAGTGATCTGCGCCGGCTTCGATATCCATTGTACCTTGGCAGTGACTTTCCTGCCGACTTCAAGAGCATGCTCGAGGTCTTCGCGGACTCTTTGGCTGCCGCCAATCTGACTCATTAATGGAGCTTGTAGTATTCCCGCGACTCGTAGGTCGGGGGAAGCGAAGAGAATGCGAAGGGAAGGGTGTGGTCGGACTAGCAGATACTGGGAAAATTGGTAAGTGTTTTCGAAGTTTGTCATGCACGTGATAACTTACGTTCTGATAGAATCCTAGAGGCGGAGCACTTCCTTGCCCATTGAGCTGGAAGATGCTGTTCAGATTTGTCATAGATTCCTGCGATGTCACTGCTGGAGTGTGGTTCAGTACGAAGTTTTCACCACTGCCTTCATCTCTATCAACATCTGGGTTGAGCCGGCGACGTAGTTTCAGCAGGACCTCAAGCTCGCGTGAGTTGAAGGTTTCCCCTAGCTGTTCGAAGGCGTCATTGGGCATAACGTCTGGTGCTGATGATCCATTGCTGCCTTTTCGCGGTTGTTTGCTCTGTTGATCGACGAGTCTCCGTAGTGACTCCAGTTCGGTGCAGTCATCCACAAGGCCAGTGATATCAAGCTGAGCCCCGAGAAAGTACCTCACTTTATTGTACTGATCTCGCAACGGTACACACATGATGAGGTTGATGAACGGCGTCCCGTCTCTGCGACTAAAGTAGTGTGCCAGGTCAGTTGGGGTTTTCTACGCACCTGTTCAAAGCAACCTTTACTTACTAATTTAATAGGACTTCGCAATGCTCTCGCTCAGCATCTAGCGACGCTCGAAACCGAGATATGCCTAACGCATCAGTCTTTGGCCCTCCAAGAAATCGGCAATTGCGCCCCAGAGCGTAGGTCCGTGGATATTGGGTCATTTCATGAAATTCTGTAAAAGCTTTAACCTGCTGTTTTGCGCATACTCTATGTGTAAGGGGCCTACCTTCAGATGCAAATACAATCGGATTGTCTGTCTGCGCAGGATCTGACAGAACAAAGACCTCCGCTAAGCCATTTTGAATATGAAGTGTAGCTCGATCCTCTCTCCGAGTCACACGATTCACGAGAGCTATGTCGACCGTTCTAACATAAATGTACGCAATGAACGCTGGCAGGTCATCTTTCACAAGCACCTCCAATGCCCGATCTGCTTTATCTTCTATCACCCAGCTCATTGTTGCGCCCTTCATGTCGACAGTGAAATCATAGCCAGGCACAGGCTCGAGACCGCTGATGATAGCTTCCGCATATCTGATTGCTTTCAATGCTTTCACAGAGTCGAGTAAATACACTAGTATGGGTACCGAGTCGGGTCGGTAAGTGCGCAGAAAGCTCGTAAAGCGCGAGGACAGTTTCGGATCGGCTAGAATAAGCTCGAGATGTTGGCGAGAAAAGAGGAGCTCGGAGCGTCGCTCGAGGGACAGACCGTCCTCAACCTCTTGTTTCACTGAGGCAATCGAAGCTGCCTGGCCAGACTTGGGCTTGGGAACAGGCTGGTGTAGCAAGTCATCGTCCAATTCTTCTATAGGTGATAGTGGCGGCGGGTCGTCTATGCTGAAAGGCTCCGCGAATCGTGGCTTGGGATCATTTGGTGGGGTACTGTCTTGGGAATGATGTCTGCATGTGAGCTTCCGCCATGAGCGATTGTTCATACCAAGGATAAGCATAGAGAATGTGAGAGATTGTGGACCCACGTATCTAAGCGAAGAACGAACCCGCTCTGGGCGGTCCGGGGTAATGGATGGTAGAAGGTGTATTTGGCAAGTGCGGAGGAGTCAGAAGAGGAGGATGAGCCATCGTCGCTTCCCATGTCGAATTCCGCATCCAGTCCATATGGATCTGGATCCACCTCTGATACTCGAGCATCCTGCGGCCCGTTCACTCTGGGTCCCTCATCCATGGCCTTGAATGGTCCTTCAGCCATTCTCCACTTGAGATGACAGTAATCGGAAGCCAAAAAGGCACAATAAAGCTACTCTTATAGTTTCAGGGTGCTCTTCAGCGCACTGTGGATGGAAAACAGAAAAGGACGAGCACTCTCAGGCTCAGCGCGGGGCACACAACGTGATTATAGGCTTATCCTAGTGATCCCAAGACTCCGGAAGCGAGGGAGAGGGAAAGAGCAAGAACGGTAGATTGCGAATGCTGGGGAAAAGCTCTTGTACTCAGTGGAGCAAAGTCAATTAAGATGACGAGCCATGGCGCATGGTGAGCGGAAAATCCGAAATCCTGAGCCGTGGGCCCAGATGGGATCGATCCTTCGTCGGATCTGCTGCTATTCGACGATTCAATGACGCCGCCTCTGGCAAGTGCCAGATGTAGCTTCAGTCCTGCGACCTAGTTCGTAGCCCGAACGGTTTGGCAATAATGATCGCCGATGGGCCCATCAGAGTTTCCGAGCTGGATAATGCTATTGATTGGCTGCTAGGAGTTCTTTCCGGTCGTTTGGGCGAGCTACGACAGGGCTATGAGCAACCGAGTAACATCTACCGGGGGCGGCTCGCGGCCTGGGACGAAATCGAGATGCATGAGATCGACCGAAGACCCTTGGAAATTGCATTGTCCCTGTCGAGCGGGAGCCTGTACTGATTTCTGAGCCCATCTCTCGTTCTTCTCTCTCACATCCGACCTACTTTTACTTGCAAGACAGCCATTAGTGGAGTGAGGGCTAACGACATGTCGCTCGTTGTCCGCGACGCCGCAGCGCGAGATAGCAGTGATTATGTCAACGGCAATGGCACCTACCCCGACGATGGAGACGAGTCACGAGCCTACCGTCCCCCCGTTACGTCCTTTTCCAGTCCCAAGCAACAGTCAATGATGGAGCGGAGTCCCAATGGCCTGGCCGACTTCTTCAGCGGAGAAGTGTTTCAGATAGTCTTACACAATCCGACCACTGCCCACAGGTTGTTCAAATTCAGCAGAGCTCGCATGTGCGGTGAGAACATGGAGTTTCTGGAGAAGGTCTGATGCTCAGTGGCCCAGGACCAGACAGGAATTGACCATCGTGCGCGTTCATAGGTCGATCGCTACAATGCACTCCTTGACGAATTGACCACGATCATGTCCGACATACACCACACCTACACTGCTACCGGAGCAGCGAAGCAGCTGGGTATTGATTCCAACTTGTTGAGAAGAATGAATGCAGATATACGAACAAGCACCACCTCGACCTTGCCCTCCATGGAATCAATATTCGCAGAAGCACAGGAGGGCGTCGAGAATATCCTGAGGACCGCCATCTACCCGCGATTCGTCAAATATCAGATAACGAACAGCGCCTCTAAAGCCCTCTCGACTGACCGCGCCAGGTACCAAGGTCTAGGGGATTGCTTTTGTCTGACAGATCCTGGGTACAGTATTCCTCGCGTTCCGAGATTGGAGAGGTCGTTGACATGTTTCCAGCAAGGCCGATAATCCTATTGTTTATGCGTCAGATGGGTTTGTCAGCGTTACGGGCTACGCAAGGACTGAAGTTGTTCCGCGCAATTGTCGATTTCTGCAGGGCAATTACACGGATCGCACGGCTACCAAGCGACTGAAGGCATCGATTGAAGCCAGAGAGGAGACGGTGGAGCTGCTTCTGAATTACAAGAAGAGTGGGGAACCGTTTTGGAATTTGCTCTACGTTGGTGAGATCTGCTTTCCAGCTGCTCTTTCCGTGCCTCACTAACACGTCTAGCACCTTTGCATGACGTGAATGGGCGTTTAGCTTTCTATATCGGTGGGCAAATCAATTGCTCTACGACAATTCGAAGCAACACCGACGTGCTGCGTATTTTGTCCATGTCCGATGATTCCAGCGACGATGTTGATGCGGCCATATCGGTCCATAGTACAAAGCCCGCAAAGAGAAGATTTTTCGGCTTTACGAGAAAAGAGAGCACTCCACAGCTACCGACAAGCACCAAACGTGTGGAGGTGGGGAAGGACGCAGGAATGGAATCAGGACTGCTAAAGAAGATTGAGAAGATGAATTTTCGGACGCAGATGGAAGCTTTCTACACCGCATACTCAAAGGCAACTCCCCAGACATGCCCTTTCTTGGTTCGCGGAGGCGGCTAACATGTTGCAGTATCTTGTGATCCAATACTCAGACTTCACCATCCAGTTTTATTCCCGTGGCGTCACCGATATTCTCGGCATCACCAGCAAGGCTAATCCGGAATTCGTGGGGAGCAATATCTTCAAATTTCTGGCGCAGCACACTACCTCTCTACCTCGCGAGTACAAGTCGAAAGTTCAATACGCCCTGAAACATGGTCAGGCTATCTCTGCCAGCATCCAGCTGTTTACTCTTAAATCTCTGGCCCGGCGAGGCGACGACAAATTCTTCACGCATTGGACACCATGCAAAGATGAGACTGGGGCGACGAAGTATGCTGTTGTGACGTTGAGTTCGACTGTGTATGAATAATACTAATGTATATACCCCGATATTCTCTCCCTTCGTATTCACGGAATTCTGTCTGCGATGCCACCGATGTTGGTCACTATGGGGATGGAGGCTCGTGATCTGATTGATTGCCGGCTTTAGAATTGCAAAAACTTTTGGAGACCGTCGGATTGTCGGATATCTGGTGTCGTGGTTCTGGCTTTGTAGTAATATAGCTTCTGTTGTTCTGCTGCAACCGGTTGCTCAACGTGTTTCAGTCTCTCGGCCGCAAGCATAAAGATCGAATACTTAAGGTTATTCGAGCCAGAGGATGCTCGTCGGCCAGCCCAATCGAGCAACCGTGCCGCTAGGCGTCGCTGAGTCTTCAGATGTGCTGTACCTTAATTTCTGAGCCCCAACCTCCACTTAGAGCTGCCAAGACTCCTCTTAGCGCTCGAGAAATCCGCCGGTTCTGCACCTCTTCTGCGCTCTGACGACTCCGCCTATGGCTGAACCAAGATCGACGTGACTGTTAATCCTTCAGAATCCTTCGCTACCATGGCCAAAGTTGTAGTAATGTCTCCTCTTTCCTTGTCCCCACGTTGGTTCCCTGTCACGCCCGTCCCACTGGTCGTGTGTAAACAGCAACCGAACCGCATATCAGGCGCGCGACTCCCAGAATGCATTCTCCACAACGACTTACAATACCACTGCTATGGACTTCGCTCTACTGCCTGATCTCACCAGTCACAGCAGACACAGGCTGTTTCAACCCCAATGGCACAAATCGTAACATCGGCGCCCCGGACGTCCCCTCGGGCACCAGCGTCTACGCCCCGTGCAACACCGTCCAGCCATATAGCATGTGCTGCCGCAACAGCGACAAATGCCTCGCCAACGGCCTCTGCTAGCAGGCCGGCAGCGACATCATATGGCGCGAGAGCTGCAGCGACTAGAGCTGGCGGTCGAACACTTGCGTGAAGTTATGCGTGAGCGATACAGGTAAGAGGAAATATCTTCCCTCGTGCGCGACCCCAGTCAAACGGCTCCCCTTCACCAGCTCCTGCAAGCACTGCCCACCATGAAAAACCCCCTTCTCCACATATCCCCCTCCATCGCTTCCGTTTCCCCCCAACTCCCCAACCCCCCCCCACTAACCCCGCCTCCCAGGCTCCGACCACCAAGTCCACCAATGCCCCGACTAATCCTGGTGCTGTTCCGGCGGCTCCTCCAACGCCACCGCCTGCTGCGAGCAAGGCCTCGGCTCCTGGCTCGGCGTCGACGGCCAAGTCACAAACGTGAACCCAAACTCCACGTCCACTACCTCCTCCTCCTCCACTCAAATCCCAGCGCCAAATTCCTCCTCCACGGCCGTGGGCGCAGGCGCTGCGGCAGCCGCGTCGACAGCGCAGGCTTCTCCTAGTGGGGCGAGCCATACGGGCGCTATAGCCGGGGGCGTCGTTGGCGGGGTCGTCGCGCTTGCGGTGCTGCTTGCGGGGGCGTGGTTTCTTTTGCGGAGGAGGAAGAGGAGGGGGAGTAGGGAGGGAGAGGGCATGCGGCCGCAGGTTCCGCCGATGGGGTATCATGAGGCTGGCGCTGGGGCGGGGGAGGAGAGGGTGCCGTATCAGTACCAGATGGAGAAGGGCGGGGTACATGAGGTGATGGGGGATGGGCTGAGGAGGGAGGAGCTGGATGTGAGTGGGGCGAGGAGTGAGCTGAATGGGTCGAGTTTTAAGAGGTAAGATATTGCCTTGGGGGGGGGAGGCGGGGTGGGGGTTGGAGCGCGGAATGAGGTGAATGGGTCGAGTGTTATGAGGTGAGATTTTGGGCGCGAGAAAGGCTGGTGTTTTTGGGATGTATGGAAAATGGGGGGGGTTGCGTTTGGGGAAAGGCGTTGGTTATTCTTGCTGTGGGTTCTTGGGTTTGGAGGGTCGTTCAGGGTGAACCAGCTGGAGCCCAATGTTCTCTGAACTCTTGGAACTGCTGCGTCGGACAGTCAGTGTCGGGTCTCGACAATTACACTTCTACTTCTACAAAAGCCAGGTCGGAGATTGGCAAGCTGTGATGATGTCGAAGCGCAAGCACCTCAAGAGACGAAAGGCCAATATGGCTGTCCCAACATAAGCTGATCTCAACCTCGCAGACGAACGGCATCATCGATATAGCCTCAACCAACCGTAAACCATATCCCAATGCAGACCTCACATCTATACCCTCCACCCCCATCTAAAACCCCTGCGTCGGCAGCGGCCACTCCTTCGTCGACTCCGACCCCGTCTCACTCGCAATGAACGTCCCACTCCTCCCATCATCAAAATAGCTAAACTGGCTGCGTTCCGTCACGCTCCCATCCCTGCTACTCTGCATCAGGCTCCCGATCCGCGACTCCATGCTCGCCAGCTCCTGCTCCTGCGGCGTCTGGATCGGCAGCGAGGGCCCGTCCTCGGCTTCTGGGTTCGTCGTGTGCGGAGAGAAGCAGCGCGCTCGGCGCGCGGGGCCGGAGATGTAGATGTCTGAGTTTGGGGGCGTGGAGTCGGGGAGGTAGTGGGTGAGGTAGGGGCGGAGGGAGGGGAGGCAGGAGGCGATGAGGGCGAGGTCGTTTTCGAGGACGGTCCAGATCCATTGGAGGTAGCCGACCCAGGTGACGTCGTATGTTGAGTGGAATATGCGGTAGAGGTAGATGGAGCGGAGGATCCCTGCTATGATCACGCTGCAGAAGCGTGAGCGAGGAAGACCTAGAAAAGGGGGATGACGACGTGTGGGAGGCCACTCACACTAGACCAAGACCGAATACCGCATATAGAGACCACTTTTGCCTTCGTGGCAGCTTCATGTTCCAGACCAGCCAAAAGGGCAGCAGTAGTGCAAGGAAGTCGGTCACGACGCTCAGATAAGCCGAGATTGGCAAGCTGATAGGTTCATTGACGGTGCAGTTATAGATCCCAGTGTAGTTGGGGGCAAATCGCAGCCAGTATGAATCCAGTGGCCGGCATTGGAATATAAGTATGAGGACGAAAGCGAAGGCGTAAGCGACGATGGCCCCGATGGCAGCCAGAACGGCGCAAGAGAAGAACCAGCTGTGCGTGCCAGCGTCGAGACGGCGATAGAACAACAAGATGGACACTTTGATCGAGCAGGTACTTAGGAGGAAGAAAAGTTGGGCAATCCAGCTATTCTAGCAAAAAGTCTCAGTCAAAAGATCAATGGCTGCCATGAAAGGACGAGGTACCTCGATCGACGGAGCCAGTAGTGATGGCTTGACGTCCCATATGTGACGATCGAAGTTGTACTTCTGCGATGCTGTAGGTCTGTCAGCAATAAACGAGGTACTCGTTTTCCACCCAGCACTCACCCAACGCAATGGTGACGGTCAGACCAATTGTAGGTATCGCTGCGAAGATGACTAGTAAGTCATCCAGCCCAGCCTGCCTTACAAGCACAAAACGGGCCCAAAATCTAGCGGCGAGAGCGAGCAAAGCAATGAAGAGAAAGACTCCCAGGCATATAATCAATGCGTAGCCCCTCGTCACCGGATCGATGTAGTTTGGCTGTGGCCAGCTTGCGATGACCGATTGCGGAGGATTGAAGCCTCCAGGCATGTCGACAATACCGCAGAGCAACCTCACGTGCCTAGAAGACCGCTGTTCTGCTGGTTGCCCGACATCTGCAAGTTGACACTTTCACTACCCCAGGGCAGGCAGAAGTGAGAATTTCCCTGACGTCTGTGTGAAAACATCGAGTATCATAAATACGTGGTGGAAGTCTGGAACAACGTTGCAGAAGATTGACAAGGAGATAGACAAAGATCATACTCCGTACAAGGGAAACGCAGAGATTCAACATGATTGCACCAATACGAAGCCTCAATTTACGCCAAAGCAAGTTGATGTGACGAGTATCTGCCCAAAGCATCTAGACTACTAGCATAAGCTTTACCGGGAACCAGGTCTACCAACAAGAAAGACTGCATTGATTGGGACGCTGCCCAAAATGGACAAGGGGTGAAGCCGTACCCCGTATAGAGCCGTCGCTCAGCGGTGGTAGATCAACGCCGCCAAGAGACTAGTAGTAGATTTGGAAGAATCCCGGAAGAGGATCCGGCGATGGATGGATGACTAAGGTAATAGAGAACTTGCCTTGGGCTTCTTGCACTACTTGAGTTTTTGCTGTAATGGAAAGAAAAGCTGAACAGAAAGCCGCGTGGGCTTCACTTGACATGTTGTAGCCGATCAAGGAAGGAAAGAGCTAAGCCGTGTGTGGCTCAACCGCCAAGCGACGCCATCCGTGTTGGTACAAACGCATGTTGTTGTGGAAGCTAAAGAATGACAATAGCAGTTGACTAGAGTACTTACTTCTACTCACCTCGGATCTGGTACCGCTGTAAGGTATGTCACTAGAATCGTCCCATTGATCCGCCGCTAGATACGGTAAGACATTGAAGTAGAAGATCGGTCATATAGTCATCAGCAGTATACTAAGTCCCCTTGATGGCGGTTGCAGAATAGGTTTATTAAGGATCGATATCGCGTCCTTCAGACACTGGTGAAGGACAATTCTCGATGAAGTAACGCACTGTCAAGAAGGTCAGGCGAAATTTTTCAATTGTAGGATAGGTATCATAGAGTACAATTCGAGATTCCATCTTTTCATTCCTGCGAACAACCGACTCAAAAGGCACCACATTACCTAGAAGTATACTTCTCACATACCAGGAATTTGTTGGAGACGCCCTTCTGTCACTGGCGCAAATGATCGCCTCCATTGTGTTCTTCGAAATTACAACGCTCGGAGTTAGGCACGCAGTCGGAAAAGTAGTCTTGGAAGAGGTTGCGAAAGCCTTCGATACCAGAACGGCATGTCCCGCATACGGTGAGCATCGAGTAATGGTGTAGGCAACTGGCGAATGCTATTTGAGATGCCAGGGCCAGTTGAAACGTCTAATGCGTCATTGTTCGCGTAGTCTCTATGCTCGATCTATGCGACGGAGACATCGTTAAAGATCTCCGTATATGCTCTTTATCCGTCCGTGGCTTTCCGTGAAAATCTCGGCACCCAGGCTGGACACTGGCGTGATAGACCATGAACAAGGTCGCTGGTCAACGTCTGTGGCTATGAGTTTTGGAAAGTACCCAAGCACCGCCAATGAAATTAGAGCTGCTCTTGCAGTTTCCGTACCTCCCGGTACAAACTTTTGGCCTCGCCGGGATCATTCAACTGTCAGGGAAGATTAGTAAATACCCTGTTGTTGATGGGCAAGGCCCAAGACTCACTCTTATCAGATACGGTACGGCTTTTGGTACGGCTTTTCCTTCTTCCGTGACCACCGCTATCAGAAGTGATTTCGATGTTGGCTCTTCACCTTTCTTCAGAGGGTCGCCGACCATCATCTCTTTGAAAACTGGGGTATTCAGTAATACCCGATAGGTTTGATGAGCGCGCATGATGAATCGCGCTCTTTGCCGTTGCTGTGTATCGTCCATGGTCTCGGATGTAGAAAGATTGAATCTAAACACGCCTGCTCCTCGCTCTTTCCAGGCTTTGTTCTCCCATCCGTAGAGCTTGGCCCGACCGGAGGAGAACTTCGATTCTTCGCCTTCCTCGCCAGTGTCCACTGAAGACATTAGATCTGACGTGAAGAGGTTAGCTTGGACAGAACTTACTTTGCTGATGCTGGAACCTAGGATCTGTGTCTTCCTTTTCTACATCGTGCTCTCTGTCCCCTTCTTCGTCTCCCTCGCTACCACTTCCCTCGTCATCGCTGCCTGGCGTTGCACCAATAGGCTTGATTGCTGAAGGCTTTCCAAGGGCCATGTCACCTCCCCCGGGATTGGCAAAAGACGTCAATTTTGGCGCTCCGAACCCAGAATTTTGTCCGAACCCGCTTCCAAAAGTCCTGCCGCCGAAACTGCTTCCACTTGAAGTTCCGCCCGCTGCAACGAATGGCGATGGTGCCATGACATTAGCATTATGGGCTGTAGTCGTCGGTGGGGGTGCAGAAAAACCATTCGTCGTGGCCTGCCCTGAGCTTCTTCCAGCCCCAACAGTGGAGCTTGTATTTTGTCCCCCTGAAAAAGGTTCCGATCCGAAAGATTTGGTGATACCTGAAGGCGAGGGGCCAAGCGTGCTGAAGGGCGATGCAGATGACTGTAAGCCAGAGAGGGAAGCGGAGGAACCGAAAGCGTTCGTAGGCTTTCGAGAGCTGGAATCTGCGGCACCTTGGCCTGAGATGGACGACGATTTTGACGCAGGCTCCGAGCTGGCAAGCTGGCCAAAGGGAGAAATTTTTGATGTATTTCCAAAGCCGCTTTTGCGCATGCCCTAGAGGGGAGTAAGCAAGTCTAGTAAATGGTGGGCCAAGAAATAGCGTTACCTCTCCTGCAGTTTGAGGCACTTTCTGAGCAGTACTCGCTTCTCCCGACTGCGCGGAGGTTCCACCTTGGGGTAAGCCATCGTCATCTTCCTGGGGTTTGTCATCCCTCTCATGTTCTTCCGACCTCCTATGTGCCTTCGCTTCTTCAGTGGCTGGAATCTTCTGTTCTCTCTGGCTGTCGGCGTCCAATTGATCTCTGCTACGTTTCTTTCGAGGGCTGAAAGTTGATTGGTGCATTTCCTCGTCGACCAGTTCAGTATCGATTGATGCTGGTATCAATTCCTCGTTCATGTCGTTGGGTATCTTTTTTACTTCGGTAGACTCATCGTCTTCTTCTGCCTTCTTCCTTTTTTCCACTACGTCGGCCGGCCGGATCGCGGAAAGCGTGACTTCATCAGTATCCGAATGAGGACCTCTGCTTGCACGAACATCCTTGGATCTCTTACGTTCGCGCCCACCCTGATTGCCGATATCTGGTTCGTGGTGATCAGATGGTGTTGCCTTGTCCATGTCTAAATCGTCGAACGATCGTTTCCTCGCTGGCCTTCCACGGTCTGTAGCTTCTGGACTAGAACCGTCTCCAGCGGCTTGTGCGTCATTTGCCAGAACATGCGCTATTGTAGGGTTGGCTTCAGCTTCATGTTCTTCAGCATTCCCGGATGACCCGGCCTGTCGTGGTATGGAGGCAATGGATGTTTTTTTGAGCTTTTCCCGTACTGGGCCTTCACTGGCTTCTATGTCACTTGTACGATCTGAGGTAGGTTTCAAGTACGACGGGTCCGCCACACGGGCCGGCGAGCCTTCTCGAGAAGGCATTGAGCTGTCGTCCGCAATATCACCGCTTTGCTGATGTGTCTGGTCGACCATGCTGGGGTTTTGTGGTTACGAGGGGGGTAAACAGGCTACTCCGTTAAGAGAGATATGCCTCAGGACCTGGAAATCCGAGAAGTGATCGTGTGTATGAGATATGCACGTTCCCGAAATTATCTCGCCGTCCCCAGAAAAGCGACCATCAAGTCGAGAGGCAGAGATGACGAAGCAGCAGATCGATCTAGGACTGGGGGTAATATTGATCTGCTAATTTGTATTTTGGTGAGGCGAGTCCCTTGGGTGCCTTTGTCTGTAGTCTACCAGCAGCTCAGCAAGCACCCGTACAGATCACTGTGCAGGGACGATGCTGCAAGTTCCCGTTAGTATGACGATAATAGTACAAAAGGGGACGTGGCTCACGCAATGGGAAGCCTGAGAGCCCTGAGAAGAAAGAGAGATATCTAGCAGAAGGCTGCTATCCCAAATAGACGATTGTGAGGGATTTGTTGTGGTAATGATGCATAAGTACCTCTGGTTGTGGGGAACCATTGAGATGGCCGCAAATGATAAAGCGTCATAAATTGATCGCCAATCTTTCGTTAGCGTGCAACCTCATTTGGTATCATAAAGTACTTCATGAGGGCCTCCAAGAATCACCGAATGATCCTACAATCACAACATTAGACCTAGCTGCAATTGAAGATTTGGATCGAGAAGCCGCTGAATAGTGCCAGTCATTCAATCTGCTGCGCAGAGATTGTTCCCAAAAATATCACCATAAAGGTGTTAATTCACTTCTAATCCCTAGATGGCCCTCTGAAGAACCCCATGTTATACATCTCAGCTTATAAAGCATAAGCAGCCCAACCCCACATAGAAAACGAATAAGGGGTATACTGCAATACCAACACGATTCTTCACAACGCCCGAACCGCCCAAAATACTGATACCAGCAGCTAACGACCATGCAATAAGCACCAGATAGACCGGGATACGGGCAATAGCCGGAAGATGTATGGCACTAAGCATTGCCGCAATAACCAGTGGGAATAGGGTGTAGCCGATAAGGCATACCGACTGGAAGAAAGATCTGGATCGGAATCAGCTGGGGCTAAACGATACATGGCGAGGATGCTTACATGTTTCCGCCGAGGAGTTTGATCTGCATCGTTACCACTGCTTCTCCTATCCAGACGAGAGCGAAGACGCCAGAAAACACCATGGTCTTTTGCTCAGCAGAAGCTGTCATCGAGAGCAGCAAACTGAGCAACAGGCAGAATATGAGTGGACCCCTGCTCCACATATGAGTAAGATGAACACGGAGCATCTGACTACTTGGGCTTCGCCTCACCATAAGTCCCAATCTCTCAAGCCATCACTCATGCCCCCTTGTAACACCACATCGGCGTCTGGCCATCTGCCGGCGATGCCCCTCAAGCTACCTGCCAGACTGCCGCTCTCTCCTCGTTCAGCCCCACCGATACCACCTCCTCTTTGCAGGATCCCTCCGAGAAGATACTTCGGCCATAGCACCTGCCTCATCTTCTCCCAGACTGCTAATAGATCCCTTGATAGAGTGTCCCATACCGACTCGTCAATAGTATTTGTAGGAGCGCGACGATCTTCTCCCGGTATAGAAGAGTTCAGGTACGATTGGGGGAGGGGATTGCGAGATGATGAGGATTGGATGTTGCCAGTTAACGGAGCTCGGTCGGAGTTGGATTGCAAAGGGTCATCGAGGTCATTGATGTTGGCTGTTGAGTGGAATGTCAGTACCGAAGATTATAATGGATTATCAAGACATACCATCGTCAGGGTCAATAAGATCCTGCTCGATCTCTCTGTTGTCATAGTTGTCGTACGGGTTGCCTGCCGAGGCACTCGCCATCATGGCCATTGAGAACTATATTTTGGGGTCGTGCGCATGAAACATTGAAGAGTTCAGCACGAACGACAAGATATGATATGCCGCAACATAGGTCGCTACAGCCTTGCGATGGACATGAAGCTATCGGAGGGAGATGGAATGATTCGTGGCCTGCCTTGGCTGTACGGTAATATAAAACAGGCGGTTTCTTAAACCGATACATTACCACCAAAGTCACGCGTTTTCGCGTCGAGACTTGAAACGCTCGTCACCTCCATTCAAATGCTCTTTAGTTTTGTGCCACGCCTAGTGTGAAGTTTGCTTCGATTCAATGCCTTTCTAGTGGTATGAATAACCGCTTTAGAGTCGAAGCCCTGCAGTAAGCCTCATCTACTTGTACAATAGCACTCAGAGTCTCTGTTCTTGCCCAAAACTCTTGGGTGGACTGAAAGTCAACACCTCTCTGTCTCATGTAATCTCTCTACAATTTTTACTTTCCGAGCAGACTGTGCCTATTCTGCGAGAAGAAATCACCTATCTTCCAAGGGAGCAATCTTCTTGAGCGTCCGTCATGGACCTTAAAAAATTCGTCTCCAGGAATGAAGCAGACCTTGCACCACGACTCCAAGCAAAATGGCGACAACTTGGCTACGGCGACATTGGAGGTTCAACTCAAAGTAGTAATGCACCTGCGAAAACCGACGGACCCACCTCTCGACGACAGATGGTTGCAGAGAGCGCAAGGATAGCACCATCGTACAGGACCACGCGCAGTGCAAGCCCTGCACTTTCAGCTGCTAGTAGACATCTGCAAGGACAGAATGGCCGCATGCTGCCGCCTCTACATCCTGGTAGTGGGCTGCGTGTCAAGGCCCGCTCTACGTCAGAACAGGGTAGTGTCGACGATATGTTTGGCACGGACATTGAGAATGCTGATGCGACTACTATAAGTGACTTGGGTATGAATGACACCTCTCAATCCTGGAACCACCCATACCAAGCCAAAGCAACGCACTCGGTTGCACACTCCCAGGATGGGTCCCAATATGAAGAGAGCTTGGCGCCAGGTCCTGATGACGAGCAGTATCCCGGATTGCGTCCTACTAGCACTTCTCTCATTGAGCAAGGGATGCAAGAGGATCTTTCTGGAGATGAGGGGAGCCTTAACCAAGCCAGCGACGAAGATCAGTCCCAGTATGGGCGAGTAATGAATTCTGATGCACAGCTCGAAATCATGCCAGAAGAGCAATCTCGAGCCCCTTTTGCCCACATGAGCCAGACTCCAAACGCTAAAAACGAGCTTGCACGGTCCATTATGGAATCGCCGTCAACGAAAAAGGCGCTGGCTGTGAGAATCAGAGGGCAAAAGATGCCTCAGCCAAAGCCAGCATCGACAGTTGAGCCTCTTATTTCCGCGAAGCAACAAGACGAAGCTACTTTCGGTGTCCAAAACGCACAGCAGGAGTACGAGGCTTATCCTCCAAAGGCGGCACGAAACGAAATGGTAAAAGCCATCTCGCGAGACAATCTGAAGCCACGAAGCCAGCAGTCTCACTTGAACGGGATGGAGGAGCGGCCTGCTGAACTTTTGCGACATTTCGAGCGGCAGAACACCCGACAAGACATCACTGCAAAGCCATCTCCGACGGCTCAGTTCACAGAAAGTGGCCCGTTACCTGCAGCCAGCAGGCAACAGCCATTGAAGGACGAGACATCCGAGTTCAAGGAGCCAAGGTCCTCTAGCGAAAATGGCGGTCAACAGATTCCACGAGGGGCAGTGGCGCCCCAGGAGGACTTTACGAAGCTTGAACAGCCTGGCATCAATGCTCAGCAGAGATATCCGAATATGCCAGCTGCTACTAGCACAAGAGACCAGAGGGTGAACGGAAATGCAAAGCGCCCTGCCACTGAAGATCAAGGTCAGGATGAAGTTTCCGGCCCTGAGACTGGTCAAAAGATGGAAGATAACCCCGCCAAGCCGCAAGCAAAGAAGCCAGAGTCTCGAAAGCGGGCTCTAGGATTGGACTACACCCCAGAAGAGCTATCTGGCATGCCTTACAAATTGTTGAATAGCGAGTCCTTCGATCATGTTCCCAAGCATGACACGGGCATAATCCCCCATGACATCGCCAAAGCAAGCCTACCCGAAAAGCTCAAGTACGCATATGAGCTCAAGGGTCGCGAAGACTCTGAAGCCCAACGTAAGGCAGTCTTTGCAAGTCTGACGATTGAACAATACGAGGAGACTGGAGACCTTATTATCGAACAGTTCTCCAACATCTTGGGACGATACAAAGACGCTAGAAGAGCGAAGCGTGAGGCAGCGCGGGAGTTTGAGAAGGAGATTGGACATCGAGAAGAACGTGTCCGAGGGAAGTTTATCGCTGTTAAACAGGATCTTGATAGGTTGAGAAGAGGAGCGGAGGACGTCGTGCGAGGGTCGCCAGAGAAAAGGTCATAGGGGCCAACAGAGGCGGACTTTGGCGTCCAAGGAGCTTATGACGGGTTTGCATCGATCGTATAGTTGCTACAGGCGTTGCATCGAGCTTAGATGGGCATGGCATATGGTGCTTGGAGCAAAGAGCGGCATTTGGGCATCTGATTGTAGTTGGGTCAGATGTGGGCTTTGGCTGGTGGCATTTGCTTCGAATTATACCCATGTGCAAATATATATCGTTGCTTGTCATCAAAAAATCTATTTTAATCACACTGTCTTGCCCTGAGTGTGCCTTGACGATATGGACTTCCACTGGGATTGCCAATGACCCAGTGTTCGATGCTCCGAGGTATCAACCTCACAAGTCCTTCTTGCAAACGCCCACGCTCAATGCAGCAAGCAGATGATACACACTCAACAACTGACCAACCCCTCAACCCACCAATCAACCACCCTCTGCAGCGTCCACTCCCCCTCCCACCACCCATCCACCCTCTTCTCCAGCCCCCCAATCCCCTCAACTCCAACCATGCCCTCCCTCTCCCTCCACTCCTTCTCCGCCACCACCCCCGCCCTCTTAACCGCCTCCTCCTCATCCTCCCCTCTATACAAATCACACCTCTCACACTGCCCACACGGCCCGCCCGCCGGTCGGAAATGCTGACAGAAATGCTCATAGCCCCTTTCCTTGCCCAGCCCTTGCCTGCACACATAGCACATCACATACCCGCACACGCACGTCATCTTGTTGCAGCCGCTGTCCTTGACGAAGCCGAGGCCGCAGCGCGGGCAGGTGCGTTTCAGGGCGGAGGTGCGGGCGGCTTCGATGGTGGTGCGGAGGGAGAGGGTGGCGGATTCGTGGCAAGCGTGCGGGTCGTGCCACGGTTTGTGGCAGAGGAGGCAGGATGAGGTGGAGCAGGTCGGGGAGCGGCATTGGAAGCGGGGGGAGAGGTGTTTGCGGCGGGTGAGATCGTGGAGGGAGGTGGATTTGAGGGAGGTGAGGGTGGGGAGGTTGAAGGAGGGGAGTGTCTGGCAGAGTAAGGCGTAGAGGGCGAGGAGAGGTATGCATACAAGGGTCAGTGCGAGGATGAAGAGGGTGGTGAGCGGTTGGGAGGTCTTTAGCCGGTATTGAATTGATGATGGAGGGAGGTAGAGTTCGTCGACCTCGGCATAGGAGCAGAAAGGACAATGCACCAGGGGAACCTGGGCTTTTTGGAGGGCTTCCGAAGCAAGACGAGATTCGAGCTTGTCCCAGATCCCTTGACCGCCCTTTTCTTGACTTGCTGCGCGTTTGGCTATCGCCTGTGGAACGCAGCCACTGCAGCTCTCGCCAGATGTTGGAGCCATACATTTGATCTGTCCACGATCATGGTCAATATTCCTGCCCCAGCCTTGGCCGAATAGCGCTTCATTGATGGCATTGCGCAGACAGCGAAAGCAAACAATGTGGCCACCGGTAGTGCATGTTGAGATCTGCTCAAACGTGGTGTCCGAGAAGCAGCACTCGCATTCGTAGATGGCTCCGGCGCTCTCAGCTTCCATTTCATTGACGCAAAGCGCGAGCTCCCAATCAATAGCTGCCTGCGCTGCTTTGGATTTCTCCAACAGAGGTGCTAAAACTGTACGGTGTAGTTCACGGTCCAGCGCAGCATTCCCAGTCTCTCTCAGTGAAGGTCGTGCCATTGCTGCTTGTCCCGAAATTTTGTCCCACAGCAGCATAGGATGGTCGTCCAGCACACCGCCAGCTGGTTTTCTCCATCTCCAGAATACAGACGTGATGCTATATCTCCAGCTTCTAGCAGCGATTTCTTGAAGCGTCGGTCTCGCAAGCGAATAGTAGAAATTCTTCTCCGCCAGGACTGCATCGATCGAGCTTCTACTGAGCCCTTTGAACTCCTGACAAAACAGTGCCCTGACAGCCTTTTTGTAGCCTTTGCTCCTGAAAATGTCTTGCTTAGGGATTGATTTGTCCGCGCCATCCTTTGCTGTCCCACTACTCTTGCCAGGCACACGCCATCTGCCCTTGACATGAGCGTCCTGGTTTCTGAGCAGACTCTTGGTAGCGATCTGCAAGCGCCTAGTACCGCTCAATGTGCTCAGTATCTCCCGAAAGACCTCAGGCTGGACGTTTGGGAAGATTTCGACCAGTGCTGTAAGGTCTCGGTTGAGTTCTGCCAGCTCTTCTTCTTCGCTCATTCTCGAAGGCCCTTCACTTTTGAATTCTCGCTGGAATCTTATAAGCCTTCGAGACTATTCCGTAAGGGACTTCTGCAAGATAGAAGCTCATTGTATTGATAAGAATAGCTGTCTTGCTGCGGCCGCTCCAGGTCCCGACTCATACGAAGGCACATCGTGATGAAGGGTGCCTCTCCGTTATGTACGGCCGAGTCCACTCAGCCATGTAGGGCTTCGCGTGACAAGCTTGACGCTTTGTTACTTCACAATGGATGAGTATTCACCTTTTTTTCCCTATGAGAACAGAGGCATACGAAGGTTGCTTCTAACCCTAGCCATACTAAGCCCGATTAGGAGACTCTTTGATTTTGTATTTATTAGTTATAATAAGAGCCATTTGCAAGTGCTAAGGTCCAATGGTCTAGGTGAGTGTTTCAAATTGCTCGAACATCCTCGTTGCCAAATGGCAGCTGTGCGCCATTGGCTAATCCCAACTACAATCAGTGGTATGATTGTCGCTTCGGGTTTTCAAGGCCTGGGTGTTCCTCAAACACTCCAAATGTGACAGGCCCCGGGTTCAAATCCCGGTTGGACCCAACACTTTTGGTGAATCGTCGATATTTTATCGAACATTTTGAGTTTTGACAATTTGGACATGCTAGAAGCATTTCTCCACACATTGTTTTGTGTTGTGCTTGGCGCCAAGGATCCTCAAGTGGGGTGTATCCTAACTCCTCGTTTCCAACCTGAACAATTATCCGTCTGGCTTCGGCACATCTTTGCACTTATTGCATATTTGTGTATCCCTTTCCACGGCTTCTCCCGAAGCCCAGTTTCACGAGCCTGAGATCTTGTTGCTCTATAAATGTAGAGAACCTGCAGGAACGTTCACGTCGGTGTTGCAGGAACATCTCGGTTTCGGCACCATTAACAGACATACAGTTGACGTGACATGCTTGAATATCGAGCTTTTGGGGACACAGTCCGCCCGTAATCTACACAAAAGCAGGCTGTATAGACAGTGAGATAGAGAAAGCATTGAAAAAACGAATTATGTACACACGCAACAACGAGCCAATGCAAGTTGGATACAGGGATACCGCATAATTCGCTCTTAGGATTCCGCTACAGCGGCCATGCTGGGTACTGGGGGTACGATCAGACTAACTGACCCCTCGGCGCTTTCCAATTGAGGACCGGCATCCATCGAGTACATGGTGACGTTACATATCAAAACCTGAGCGTTATGATGCGGCCTGATCCAGATCTTCGAATACTCCAACAGCCCGTGCAGGATTAAATGAACGTCCTTGTAATGGATGGAAAAACGCCCACTTCCATTCATGATTCGCCGAGGGGATCTACAATGTGCCGTGGCTGGATAAGCTAATTTGTTTTCGTAGAGGAAGTGATTGTCAGCGATGATGGCATCGATCCCCACATGAGCTTCCTGTTGCATGGCAACGGCTTCCAGGCCTGCTTCAAACGACTGCAGCCCGCCAATTCTTTTGACTGACTCCTGGGTTGGAATGGTGTCGGTGATCTAAGGGCTTACGGTCGAAGAAAAGCTTATGCCCCGCGTCAGGATCCCAGATGAAGGGATTTGGTATGTTTCCAGGACTCAGCAAGTTTGTAATAAATTTTGTGCTATTGTTTGAAGCTGAATGAAGAATTGGATCAAGTGTACGACCAAAGGAAGGTGTACATAGAAGGAAGGCCAAAGTGAAGAAGAGAATAGTCATTGTTGGCAGCGTGACAACATAAAAGTTTTTCTAAATGTAGAAAACATCCGAAGATGGGAAAGGGAGACTTGGTCTGACTGCTTTTGAGCGTTGAAAAGATGGAAGTTTATAGAATTGGATGATCTCAGACATCAACGTGACCCGAATCGTCTGTTACAAGCGCTCGGGTACGAAGCCATACGCGTAAATAGCAAGTCATATATGCGACACAGATCGCCAATTTGATGCCGTGGTCGCCTACCACGTAGAATCCGCTTTGAGATAGTGGCTCGTTCGGGAGGCGCCATTATTGAACAATACTGGTTGCAAAGGACTCGGGCAACAACATCTCTGGCATCAGTATTACTACCGCTGATCGTAGCAGAGATGTGTAGTCACAACTTACCTCGCATAAAGAATATGTGATCTTTGACCTACAGACATGTGTCTGTCTTATACTTTCATAATCCAGCTAAGAATCAGCCAAAGCGCTCTGACCGGCCATCCGACCAACGCAGCAATCTTGATGACAAACCGCAATGCTTTCCCAAATAACGCGACCAAACTGAGCAGCACAAGTAGATAGATCCCAGCCAGAAATACCTGCCTTAGGGCCCTAGCGTACTCGTCGATTTTTGCAGTCTCTGGCGACCTCAACACTCGCAGAGCCGGTGAGGCGTGATGTAAGGTCGTGAACACGTGACTAAGCATTTCAATCAAGCGGGTCTGTATCCACCTGGTGTTAGGCAGGAGGTGGAGGAATATAAAAGGCTTGGGTCCTTTCCATTGACTTGACTTGGCGGGCACGAGATCAACTTCGGCCTGGCTTTTTGGCTCGCCATCGTCGGGTCCTGGAGCAGCTCTCGGGCTCCCATCTAGGCATTGCGGCAATTCGGGCTTTCGTTCTTTGAACGATGACTGCGGAATGCACTTGGAGCAATGGCAGAGCTGGGAAGGCCGTTTGGGCTGAATTTCGGCGACTCGAGGGACGCTGGTCTTGCCGTCCTGTCGATTAATATGGGGCCGCTGATACGTCTTTCCGTCAGGTTGCATGGTGGAGACAGTACGCTTGGCAGGTCCGTCGCGTTGCTGTTTCCGTAGACTGGGCGGGAGAAGATGCGCCGGGCGGCGGTACGATCGTTCCATGTTGGCGAAATGCGATGGATGAAGGAATTCTAGACGTAGAAGATACTGACTCGGTCTCATAGACCGGGGGGGCTTGACAGCTGCATCTGCATCCGGGACCGCACTATTGATGGGCTCGTGCGCTCGTGATCTCGTCCCGCTACCCACCGCCTTTCTTGCAATCCGGATCATCGGGGATGACTTTGCTTTCTCCTTACCGACCGCCAGATAATCCGAAGCTACACACTGCTCATCGCCACAGCTTGTGATGAAAGGGCTGATGACCCCTGTTCTTGGATTGGCTGCCCGCTGTATCAGCGCGTCGTCTTCGCTGACTGTCCGCATCTCGCTACGTCGATGCCGACTTCGACGCTTCTGCGAGTCGATATTGGCCACCTTTGATGTCGGCAAAGCGTGATCTTGTTCTTGGCGTTGCTCCTTGCAATAACGATGGTCGTAAGTCGATGCAACGGACACCGATTCAGTGGGCTTAACATTGCGCCGGACGTAGTTGCAGAGGTCGCGCGACATCTGCGATGATTTTGATGGAGAAACCATGCTGGTGAGGAATGCTGGATTTGATATGCTCGAGCAATTAATATCATCAATTTACTCGTTGCCAGGCCAACGGTGGAAACAACCTTAATAATTCCTCAAGAGGTAATCTTGGCCAGCATCCCAAAGCTTTGCCAGCACTTTGACGACTCCACGTTTCGACGTTGGCATTATACTGGTCAACTCATTCATCGCAAACTCGCGAAAAGGTTCTCGGGTCTTTGTTCATGGGTCTTCCTTAGCAACAGTCATGAAGGCTTAGTTTCCGCAAACTCGACAAAGTCCCCATTGAGTTGCTGTTTCCATAAGTGCACAGCGCCACTGTCGCCTGTAGACACTAAGGCATTACCTGGGTCTATATGAGCATTAATTGCCGTCTAATCCATAGTAAGGCTTACCATCATGCATCCAGCGGACCCTCCACACAGGCTTGCACTCGTCATCGTGAGTTCGCAGGCTCGTAAGCTCCTTCCATTCGTGCTTGATTCTGGAAGAAGGGGCGTTGGAACGTGTCGAAGTGCGTGATACTCCTGCCAAGCCAGCCCCAATACCTGAAGGAGCGTTCCTCGCCGTCATTGATGAGGTCCTGTTTTTCGCGACTCCTGAATTTTTGGAAAGCGCGTTGAGTCTTAGATTAGAGTTGTGAGGTGTAGTAATCTCAAAGATACGGACACATCCGTCGTCACATGCTGCAGCAACTAGATCGTATGGTCGTATACATCCTGGTGCCCATGCTAGATCGTTGATGAGCGGCGACTCTGTGGCTATCTCGAGCATCTCATGAAATTGATACCCAGTCTCGTCCGGCTTAAGAGCGCGGAATATTTTAATGGTACTCGTGGCGGACACTGCAAGCGACAACGCATTGAGCTCGAGACCAGCGGCGACCGCATTATAACACGGCATCTCCGCTTGATGCAGCGATAATCCAAATCTAGGCTCAGAGCTGCGAGACTGTTGACCGAAGGGAAACAGGGAATCGGTCTCCCTCCACGCAACCAATGACTCTGGTTCCAAGGGCTCAAGGAGACTCAACAATCCATCGTGAGTGATCAGCACAACCCAAGCCTCAGCCTTGACTGTCTTGATATCGAACGATGCGTAAGCAACATGGTTGCTGGGCGACTGGGAAAAGATACACTTGAATCGGCGGCCACCCTTAGGAGCCTGAGATGGATCTTCTCGCCAAAGCTTGAATTTGTTGTCGCCACCAATGGTTCCAAAAGCCTGTCCTAGAGAAGGACCAATCCATCTAACCTTTGCAAAACGGCATTAACATGAGCAAAGTACGTAGACCGGAGAGCAGACTTGCATCGAGGACCTCGGCATCATGTCCACGCCATTGGTCGACTAGATTCCAGCTGTTGTCTAGGCCAGCATCGTAGACTCGGATCCTGTGGTCTGCAGAAGCAAGTGCTATACGGTTTCCAGATGGGCTGAAAGTTGCTGACAACACCACATCTGCAGCTGCTTGGTCAATACTCGTGAAGCCATGGTTTTTGGAGGCCGGAGGCTTCATGTTGATGGAAGGTCATCAGCTTCTGGTCAAGACATGGGAGTACAAGCAGATCGTCCATCTGCTGCTTTCGTATGCTCGGCTAATGTTCGGCCACTAGTCTAGTCTTGGCACGTATAATATTTTGAGGCGAGAAGGGTGGTTTGCTCCTCAACCCCAGGATCCTGATGTAGAATCAATTTCCGATGCACTGTTGATGTTCCTTCATATTGACCAATCTTGGTAAGTTTATGCTCTCCACGAGGTCGGTCTTCCTGATATTAACATCCCTACCGTCTACGGATTTACTTCTCTTCAAGCGTTTTGCTAGGGGCTGAAACCCGCGAAAAAAGCAGCATCACCATATCAGGAATTTACCATCATGAATTATCCATTCTTGGTACACCAAAGATTCGTAGTACAATGATCCACTGTTCAGGCCGCTGGAAAGGGACGGTATGTATTGGTATTTCGTGATCCTGTTGTGGCTACGAGCTCGAACACGCTTAGGCTATCTCTTTTATCTTAAAGAAGAAAAGTCAATACTGGAATCATGTGCTTGATCTTGTGCTCTTCTTCTATCTCTTCAACCGATTTCCCTGGCTCTCGGCGTGCTTAAAGGATAAAAGCAAGTGTCTTATCCACCGAAAGCCCACCGAAGCTGGACAGGCGCCGCGCTGTACTAATATCTAAACACTACACCCAAAAGAAATCCTCAAACAAGAAAGGCGTGTCAATAATCATGATTTCGTAGTCGGCTGGGATTGAATCACGATTCTTCACAACGCAACCGTATCCCATACGCCCGCAGGGTGCTAATTTCAAGGCTGACCGGATGAAGGAATAATTGCTTTACATTTGAAAATATTATATCGAGGAAGTGGCGATGGCCAGCATGACCAGCGTTGGCCCGTTGCCAAATTAACAAAACGCCAGAGACTATCAGTGACACACTCGTAGGACCCTAAGAAAGCAGCAAGAGAAGAATTCCACAAGGGTCGGTCAGCGAAGTATCATCTACTGGTGCTATTGCATGGGATATATCATGTCTTTTGGTGGATGACCTCTTGGTATTCGATTCCAAAGCCTCGCGATTAGGCATTAGTGCAGTTCCTGGTGCACAACATCAGGCGGAATTCAGAACCTCAGCACAACCGTCTGTAGCATTCATAGAAGGTAAAATTCGGTGCAGAGAATAGCAAGGTAGAGCCGTGGGTAATCGGGGTCCCATTTGGTATTCCCTCTTTCGAAATTTCCGCAATGCTCTCCTGCGGGGGTTTGCGCCAATTTCCTACGCCATGGCTCAAGGAAACACATTCTACCTCAGCTGACTGGCCAATAGGATCTAATTCCATCTTTCTCTTTCGAGTTCGTTTTGTAGATCACGTTTGAACTCCTCTGAGTATATATATATCGGTCATCTCCCTATCCTTCTCTCGTCAACTCTTTTCACTGACATCGTTCCAGACCCCATTTGCCATCCCATCTATCTCTCTTGACCATCATTTCCAACATTGTAAAAATTGTCAATATGCACACTGTACACCCGGACGATGTGCTTCTAGTCTGCCACCCCAAGCCACTCACAGGACCCTTCCGGACTGTTTACCAATGCTCCTGCCACTATCACCCCTCTGAGCCAGACGATGACGACAGCAGTGTCATCACCTACTCGAGCTATTCATCATGTCCACAACGCACCAGCTACGATTTTACTTTAAGTGATGACAGCAACGCCAAAAATCATCTCAGCTACTCGACATGTCTACAGCGCACCGGCTACGATCTCACACTGAGCGAGATCCTTCCTCCCGCACGACAGTTCGTGCATCCCTGCGAATACTCCAATATCAGATCACCTGACCGTCCAAGCTGTCTTCGACGCCTACTTGCCAAATTCGGAAGCTGCCGGAGAGCCTCAAAGCCCATGGGTGAGGGGGTTATGCTACGTGCCGCCCTTTCTCGATACCCTAGGTCGAACGATTGCCAATGACAGTCGGCGAACTTCAGATTCGAGGTCAAAGCAACACCACCACTCTGGGGACCGTGCCAGATCATAGTTCGCGTCGAAAGGACGACAAAAATCTTGCCAGATGGCCAGAGCCAACTTGCCCGTTCGGACGAACCGTCCACCTGCATCAATGATAGTCAACGGAGATCTGGAAGCCGAGCCGTACTCGCCTCATTCTCACAAAAAATCTGGTCTTCACGAAATGGGCTCATATTCTCACCTGGTGGCCCAATCTGGTTAATGCTTATTAAGAATTCCGCTGGCGAAGACCGGCGACGTGGCGGAAGAGTACAGACAGAAGGGGCTTCAATACCGCGGTGTTTCCGATATTCCGACAAGAAGTAGGTCCACCATGATCATAGCTCGCAACAACCGCCGCAAATTGTCCGTTCAGGGTCAATAGCTTACTGGCACGACGGCCTTGTTCCTGAACTTTATGATGCCACCACATTTGGGACATCTACTCAGGATTAGAGCGCGGTGCTGGAAGTATGTCTCTATGATCTCACCGAGGTCGTTGATCGACCAGATCTTTTTCATCACGAGAACCCTGCATTCGTTCGAGATCTCAAAGCTTGCAATACTCTGACGGGGATCCCATCGAATAGCTCCCGAGCAACCTGCAAACGAAACATCTAGTCATACGATCGGCTTGCCTCATCAGTACATCTATCAAGCAACTCTCTATCTCTATCGCCATCGCCACGACCGAGTCACCAGCCTCGCAGAGCCTAGGGCCATGCGAAAGAGGAATCGCCTTAGGACCTCGAGTCAGATGAGGCCGTCTATTCAAAGAATCCGGTCGCACAGTGTTCTACAGGATTTGGGTAGACGAGCGGCATTAACAGACGATGTTGCTAGCTGTGTCTGTTGCAATAGGGTGGGGTAGTGCTCACTATCTGCGCACTTCATCATAAGCGAGATACATTTCTTCAGCTGTATATGACGCTAGTCAGCTGCTTCAGCCGTCACTATGTCATTTGGTAGTTTGACTCAAAGAGGAGCATAGGAGAATCAGTTACTGTGTATGCCCTGAAGCTCTAGCACTGGAAGCAACAGTTTGTCTTATGTAAATACTCGAGTATCTAAACAAAAGAACCCGTATCACTGCTCCTACCGCACTCCTCGCCTCAACCTCCAACTCAAGCATGTTCTCTCCTGATGTCCCACAACTCTACCTTCAATAGCCCATTTAATCCTCTAACTACACCCCCTGCGCGCTTAAGTAGAACTCTGTAACCATCTTCCGCTCCGCAGCAGGCAAGCCCAAACACTCCCCTATCGACTGGGTCTTCAGGTGCTCCCTCCGGCTCCCATGCTTAAAATCGGAAGCAGCCTCACTAACCCGATTGGCCACAGTATCATTGGGGGCAAACGGTAATGGGCATTGACAGATTTATCGACACGTGCTCAAGTTTTGGAGTTCCGAGAGTTTTCAACGAGCGTTTTCTTCCTCTCCTCGAGCAGCCAATCTTCGAGGCTGAGTCCGGTATCAGATCGTTGATGCAAGCAACTCATCTCATCTACAAATATGTGATTGGGGTAGACAGCGGAAGGACAAAGGCGTATGCGTAGATACATAGAACGAGATAGTTACAACGCTGGTTTAAGCTTCGAGCGTAGAAGTGAAAGAGTTTGCAAAGAAAAGCTGGCCAGGAGACTTCGTGACATGTATAGCTTTAGTGGTATGCCTCAGATGAGTAAAACGTATCGGGTCGTGCTTGTGAGCCAGGATGGTATAGGGAGGGATACGATGGATTGATCCTTGTGGGTCCTCCTGTTGGGTACTTCATCTGGGTAAGCTACTACTCCGCAACTGTTCGCGTCTTTAGCATTACAAGTGGGCTACTCTTCTATCTTTCAGTAGAGCATGAAGTAAGAACGACGACAGAATTCAGTAGTTTGCACGCAGTTTGATCGGTATATCCTGCAAGCTTTCTTTCTTTCGCTAGTATTTAGTAAATTGCAAGCAATCTGATCGGTATATACTACAAGTTTTCCATCTTTCGCTGCTGATGGAATGGTGTCCCGCTCTCACGTGTCCGTAGGATCAGATATCTGATTACGAATCTCCTCTACCCCATTCCAACCAAGCAGTAGGCGGAGTATCATCTCCGAACCCCAGTTCCCTCATCGTCTTCGTATGTACCATCGTTTTCATCTCATCGACAGCGGAAGTCACAATGCGGACATTGCGCAGCTTGGTCGATAGCATCGGCAACGTAGGCCATGTCCCTGCATGTCGTACATTATTCTTAGGCTCTTCTACCAGAGGGCCATGTACGCCATTCTTCGTTCCAAGCAGCTCGTCAAGGTCTGGTTCTCCTTCTTCGTTTCCTAACGGTTTCTCGGCGTCTGGGACAGGCGCTAGTTCAGACGGGTTGCTGATCAGCTCGTCCGCTCGGTCAAGGACCTTCACAGTTGCGCGATTGAGCTTCCGGTCGATGGATACCCAGCGCGGACCGGCTTCGTGAAGAAGAATATTGACGACCTCGGTGCGGTTGTTGAGAGCCGCCGCTTGGAGACTTGTGCCATATAACGCGCCTTCTGCGTCAACATCGGCGCCGCCTCGGAGTAGTAGCCGCACCGTCGAAGGCCTGCCAAAAACGCAAGCGGCCTGGAGCGGGCTCCCATGGCGACCTCCGCGGGCATTGACGTTTGCTCCATGCCGCAACAGTAATTTGACCACCTTTTCGTTGCCCGCAGCACAGGCGGCTTGGAGCGCTGTGTGGTGTCTACCTCCCTTTGCATTAACGTCCGCGCCCATACGGATGAGTAGCAGGATGGATTTTGGTGAACCTCGAAGTGCGGCGGCTTGAAGTGCCTAACGGAATCTACCTCCCTGTGCACGAACATCTGCCCCATGCTTGACGAGTAAGCGCATTGTTTCAAGGCTCCTGTTAGCGTTGATGGCAGCCGATTGTAGAGGATACCCATATCGGCCCTTGCCACTAATACTCAGATTGGCGCCATGATCAAGTAGCCATTGAATCGTCTCGCGGTGACCTCTGTAAGCGGCTACTGAAAGCCCAGTACCCCAGACGCCACCAGCGATATTCAGATCCGCTCCTCGTTCCAAGAGTATCTCCAAACCCTCGTTCCAGCCCACATAGCAAGCTGTCAAGACAGCTGCACCACCTCATGACTGGGTCAGCTGGTTGACGTCAGCACCATGGTCGTCAATAAGGGTTTTCACAAGATCGAGCCTTTCCCGGGCTGTTGCCGTTGCCCTGAAATGCCTCAAGTTAGCATCATGCCTATGTAATGGATGCTTGAGCGTTGATGTGACGTTCTGACACAATATTTTGCCAACATAGCACATCTTCCATCCGATTGCCTGAGCAAACGGCTCATTAGTGGCCACGATGACGGTAGACCGTGCTCAGCCAAAGCATGGTATACATTCCAATGCTTCGAAAGCATAAAGAATGCTCATTGCTGCGCCAGTACGGAATTGTATGATCGGTTCGAGGAAAGGATCACTTACAAGGCTGTTCCGAACGTTCCGCCCTCGCTGTGCACATTTGCGTCATACCGGACGAAGAGGTCAGGGAGTTGTTCTTCACACCTGCATGCAATAGAGTACTGCAGAGGGCTGCCCCTTGCGCCACAGTCCATATTGGGGTCGGCATCATAATCCTTCAGCAAGAAGGTGATCATAGTCTGGCAGGCTCCTGATAACGCAGCACCAAGAGGATTGCGCCAATACCCCCCTGTAAGATTCGCAGAAGCTCCATTCTCGTACAGAAGATCAGTGCAAAGGTAGTAACCCTCATGGTGACAAGCTGAGAGGGCCGTTCCAGACACACCTCCGACTGTGTGGACATTGGCGCCATTGTCTATTAGATATTTCATGGTGGTAGGCTCGCCCAGAGACCCGGCAGCAGCAGCCTAGAGCGGTGTCCAGTACTTCCCTCCTTGCCTATTGACGTCTACACCTGCCTCAACAAGTACTTTCACCAATTCGGGCTCTTCGAGCTCGCCATACTGTAAGCACGCTGCGTGGAGCGCATGTTGATGGTCATAGCCTTTCCCAGCTGAGATATTCGCGTCGGCGCCGTGCTCAAGGAGGAGCTTTACTGCATCGATCGAATTCTTCATGACCGCAGCCGTGAGTGCATTTCCGTACTTACCGACGCCCGTTTGGTTGACCTCCGCACCCGCATCGATCAACGACCTTATTACCTCGCAATGTCCTTCGGCAGCAGCGGCCTGGAGAGCTGTACCCCATCATCCGCCAATAGTGTTTATATCAGCGCTCAATTCGATGAATGTCTTCAACGTGTCCAATTGACTGTAGAAACTTGAAATCTGCAAAGCATCTTTGTAAATGGTATTTGTACGTTGATGGTTTATAGGAGCGCTATGTGCTATTAGCTTGCGCACATTACTCTCACAGCCTGCGGCAGCGGCCTCTTCAAGAGCTGTAACTATTCCATCATCCTTTACGTCATCCACTACTTCGATGAGAATACTGGGATCTCCTCCACATGCGAGGAGGAGATCTATGATCTCGTTACCATCCTTCCGTGCCGCTACCATCAATGCACTTTTTTTTATTTCCGTTGACTAGGTTAGGATTTGCTCCTTCCTCCAGAAGTAGTGACACCGCTGCCTGATTGTCTCGAGCTACAGCTGCGGTTAGAGAATTCGCATGGTCGCTTTGTTTCGGCAACTCATCAAGGCGCGCACCGGCAGCCAGAAGCTTTCTTACAACATTCAAATTACAGCCTCGGGTAGGATTCGAAAGAGCAGTAATGAGTGCCGTCCCTTCCAAAGGACAGGTAATATATGCATCGGCGCCTCGGGTCAACAGGAATTCGACCATCTCGTCGTCACCCTTAGAACATGCGGCTGATAGAGGAAGAAGTGTAACTTCAGTTCCGGTGCTCGTTGTAATCTTCTGGCCGCCGCTGGAATTGATATTGACCCCATGCCGGAGAAGGATGCTTACTGCGTCCTGATCACATCTCTGGCACGCCGCAACCATCGCATTTATATTGTCTCGCGTTGGACCTGGCGGTGTCCCGAGATCGAAGAGTAGCTCAAGTGTGCTCAAATGACCTTTAGACGATGCACAAACTAACGCCGTGCCTCGCTGGCTACCTCCCCGGTGGTTGACGTTGACACCTGCTGTAGCTAGCATTTTAACAATATCGTCATGACCTCCGAGTGAAGCTGCCTGTAAAGCATTGCCACAATGTTCGTCCCAACACTGGGGATCAGCTCCGGCGTCAAGTAATTCTCTCACAATAGCAGGGGATCCTTCAGCGCTAGCCGCGTTCAGAGCATTTTTATGCTTGCCCCCTTTTGCATTAACATCGGCACCAGACTCGAGGAGTAATTTGACTACTTCCAAACGGCCTGCTGAGCTGGCAGAGTGTAAAGCATCAGCTCCTTTGTCGTTCTCATCGTTGACCTTTGCACCTCGATAGATCAATTCATGGACTGCATTGAGATTTCCCAAGGATGCGGCACACATCAGTGGACAGACGTGTCGACCTCCTTGTGCATTGACATTGGCGCCTTTCTCCAGCAGCAGGCTTATGACAGCATCATTCCTACTAATGATGGCAGACACCAAGGGATGGGAAAACCAGCCGCCTCGACCATTCGGCGAGGCTCCGTAATTGAGAAGAACCTTAGCAGTCTTCTCGTGAGCCTTCTCACAAGGCCCGGCCAACGGGGTACCTAGATCGTGTCAGCACTTGATCCGTGTATACGAAGTTGCTGCACCTAGAGATGGCTTGTCCTCTTGTGAGCTGCAAAATCAATGGGCCTTATGATCTACCTGTTTTTTGACAGCTTATGAACGGAGCAGCAACATATTCAATGTTTTGACAGGGGTGAATAAAGCGATTGGCGCACGTACCAAAGCGGACATCAACAACTTTCGCACTCGCGCCTCCTTTCAACAAAGTTTCCACAGTAGTTGAATGGCCATGCAAGCTGGCGACGGATAGGGCAGTTCCATGTTTTCCACCCTTCAAATCTACGGGCACGCCTTGTTTCTTGAGCAGAAATTGGACAGCTTCGGTGTGTCCCTTTGAGGCTGCAATATAGAGATACTGGGCCAGCTTCGCCATGTCATTGCTCTTGTTCACGCCTTCTAGCAACATCTGGAGAATATCCTGATAACCCTCAGACGCCGCTGCTTGGATGGGATCTCTTTCTTCATCTTCCAGGGATATTTTGGCGCCACTATGTCGTAATGCAATTAGGACCTTTGGCAGGCCAAATGACGCCGCAAAATAGAACGGTGGCACGTATGTGGGAGGTGTATACTGCCGTGCCTTTGTACGGTACATGAAAACTTGGAGCCATAGATAGTAGTTGGCTCGACCGTCGTCTTGCAATTGAAACAGTCTCATGATCAACCTAAAGAGATCATCGTTACCATCCGCGCGATGCGCATGTTTTGCCCACCCAGTAGCTGCGTATTTCAGAAATTTATATCTTGATAGAAGATCGTCAAGCTCAGCCCGCGTTGCAACAGCTCCATGTTTGAACTCGTCAAAGCATAGGTAGGTGAGACACGTTGCTGCTAATTCAGCTTCAACTTCCGCATTGCCGACATGGAACGTAGGAAGGTCAGCGGAGATCCGATCGGATGTCAAGAACTCTTTGACGGTGTAATGAGCCAAAGATACGAAGGCCTTATCATCCGAGATAGTCACCAAACTACTACACATCTCAAGGATGTCCTTTGGATCGGTAATGATGTCCATGTCGTCATAGCTCTGAGCAGAGCTCTCGAGGTCGATGCCAGCGCATTCGGAAAGTTCGTCGAGTGATAGACTTCGAGTACCCCTAACAAGCCATCGTAGCAACTTTTGTACGCGCCAGAGGTCGTTCTCATGATCACGCTCAATGCGCTGGAGGATGTGACAGTAAACATCCTCGAGCGTTCTCGGCAATTTGGTGAGCGCTTCTTTGATCGCCTTGTCGGATCTGAGCGTGCAGAAATTGTCAATTTGGCACTTAACCCATAGGAACCTAGACTAATCAGCTTGAGCTCTCGTGCGGCGCGTACTCGCAAAGATCTTGAACATTTTGTGATTTGTCTCCCAGAATGGCAGTGTATCTAAGGAATGGGTAACGTGGCCGAACCCGTGATAGTTGGGGGCCATGCCTATATCACGAGCTCTCGATGGACCCACGTTGGGCGGGACGCCTTGCAGCACTGGAGCAGTGAACGAGTAGCGCTCCACAATCCGACGATATGCTACTCAAGTGCCCTTTGCCCAGAGCTACAAGACGCTGGCGTTTGGCGTGCTCGAGGATATGAACCATTGACTACTTACATTCCATGGGCGCCATCTACTAGTACGGCAACAATAGTCTTCTCCAAGCTTTCGTCACGGAGTTTCAATTTCTTCTCCTTGATCCTGAACATGACTTCTGCCTTCACGAAGCTCTCAATGTCGTCCGCGACGTCGCTTTGGTTGATCTTTGTATCCTCTCTCTGAGAGAACGACCATTCTTCATAGGCATCAACGATTTGCTGCTCTTCGCGACTGCTGACAATTATTTTCACCGACGGGGTCGTTTCCATTATACTCTGAAGACCATACATGATGCACCTTCGGTCCATACACTCATCAATGGCGTCCACGGCGATGATCACTTCTCTAAAAGTGTCAGCTACAAAAGTACTGAAACTGCTACGTAGCTCATCAAATTCTGGGGTTGACGACCCTTTGTCCTTTTGATGCTCCTGAAAGAACCCTTGTAGCTTGAGGAATACGTTGGTGTTCTGCCTGGCCAGCTGCATCAAGATCGAACTAATGACTGCTGATGGCTGTTGCTTCCGCATGTCTTTATAGTCACAATAGAAATAAGCCACACCAACCTCCTGGCTCTGAACGTTCTTTCTGAGATGGTCGACAACACTTGCCATCAATACAGTCTTGCCAGCGCCTGGCTTGGCATGGAGCCAAAGGAATGAGTTGCTACTAGTTACCCCACGTTGGAAGCCGTCGCCGTACAAGAACCAGAGACCGGTGTTCTGGTGGCGGAGTTTCAGAGCGGCAACATGGTTTGTACTGTAATCTGCTGGCGATAGCCAAGCTTCAATCTTTGCAAAGTCCTGGTCACTAACGAAAATCTCCAAGGTTCTGTGAGTCTGTCGAATTTCCTTCCATCTCGCCAGCTGAGCTTCGCGCTCTGCTAGCGCTCTCAGCTTTTCTTCCTTCGCTTCAGTGATGTGAGTAGACTCCACTTCCCACCTAAGAGCTTGAAGCTGCCGCTCTTCTTGCGCTCTTCGTCTTTCGAGACTGCTCTCCTCATTCTCCGCCAGAGCGACTTCTTGCTTGATTATATCCATCGCATCATTCAACTGATCCAGCAGATCACCGAATTGGCGCTTGAAAGGTTTCCAGAGTAATTTTGATAACGTTCGAAGACCTACAGGGGTGAACTTCGCAAGATACTTCTTGTCGCCCTCACCTCCTTTCAAAAATACATTCCGGGCCTTCGAGCAAAATTCGAATATGATTTGGTAAACTTGAACCATTTCATGCTTTAACCTTTCATTATCCGGATAAAGCTTTGGGTATCTTCTTAGAGATGATAGGTCTCGTCCAATTCGTTCGAGCATGCTGGTCAATTTGTCGAAGTATTCGCCGAATTCATTGGCCAGATGCAGAATGACTCTCATTGAGCCCCAAATAGGGCACAAGAAGGTAGAACTTGCGTTTGGAAGAACGTCTAGCGCAGTACCATACTGATTAATGCCATCAATCAGTGGCTTCAACTTCTTGGCGACTTTGCGGCCGCTACTTTTGCTCTTGTGTCTTTTATCCAACTCGACTGCATCCTGCAGAATCGCGTCGGCCGGGTCAGGAGCTCCGAGCAGTATTTGCTCATCTGGAGTCAGATCTTTGACAAAAGCCTCTTGAATACTCTTCAATTTTTGGTTGAGGTCGGGGTCCCTAGTATTCTGTATATGCGTTGCCATCTTGAACCCTTTCTCACTCATACATTGGACATGTTGGCAATAATTCTTGTATTCCGAGTACGACGAGAGGAAATGGCAAATCCCAAAAGCGTGGTTTGCTTACAACGGCTATCCTGAGTTAAAAAACTGGTCGCGTTGCGGGTTACCACGCACCAAGTATACCGCTCAAAGCACCAATAGAGACCGCAAAGAAGGGCTGAAAACAGAAGAGCGAACCAAAACAAAACCATTGCAAAAGAGAGAACTGAACTTGAGCCAAGGAAAATCTGGGAGTGAGGCTGTATAAGGTGTGCCGCATTGCCAGGTCGTGAGAGCCGCGCCTCAGCCTGAGTCAACTACCATGCTTACCTGCAGCAATAGTTGCAGTTCTAGACTCGAAAACCTCTCCCCTGATTGAGCCTAGCCATGTGCGGTGTTGCCCCCGGGTTGCAAATCCTGGCTTGAACCTTCCGGTAGCCTCTACTCAACCTGCCAGTCGTGCATGCGTCCAATAAAAGCACAACGGACCGACACCGCATCAGCCGTGGTACAGCTGTAAGACCAGTGACTTGTGTCAGACTGTTAATCATAGTGTCTCGAGGTCGAGGAGCGCCGCCAGAAAAGCTGTAGACGTATTGTGCTGCCTTGGGGATCACCTTCGGCCTTGGCTCGCCAGCCCTACGCGGCTTGAAGTTTGGCCGGATGATTTTCTCTCTAGAGCTCTCACATCTCAACATCTGCGCATCTGACCTGCATCAGCTTACTCTACATCATACAAGATCAATGACTCAGATAATAGAGGAGGAGACATTTCCTGACGCTGATGCTGCTGACAAAGGGCCATACGACCAGTTCATCTTGCTGTCAGTGTACATTTACTGGATATTCTTCCTCGCTTATATCGATTGACGAATCAATAGGGGTGATAGCATCACTCAACAATCGTCTTCGCAGGAACTGGGATTCGGGTTTCAGCCGGCGTTGCAGAATGGTAAGCCCTTTTAGTATCTCATCATAAAGCCAAGAGTCCTAGGGCTGCGTGCATCATATAGCAATCCTTGATCTATCTCCATGCTTCCATTTTCCGCAGAATCTTTGTGCTATCTCGAGTTTTCCACAACGTGAAGTCCACCCAGCCCAAACGAGTCAGATCGCACACTATCCCTGCTTGGATTGTTGTCTCATCATATTCGTCGTCTCAATCTGGCTTTCATGCAGGCAACACCGTGGAGTATCTGTTTTATTTCATCTCTGCCAAAGAAACAACTACCATCCACTAACCATCACCCCAGCATTCATCCGCCGCCTCGACATCATCAACCGTGGCTTCAGGTACCCACGACCCTCCCTCCCCCTTGTCCCATCTCACACCTCCCTGACCTCCCTCCCCAGCGGCTACAACACCAGCCAAGTCCTGCGCCTCCTCCCTTCATTCATGCCGAAGCCCTCTCAAGCCCACATCCGCTTCATAGTATTCCTCTCCCCTTTCCCACCTCAATCCCACCTCCTCCCTCCGCCCGCAACCCCTCAGCCACCCCACTAACGCCCTCTCCCCAGCTAATCTTCCTCGGCGCCAACGACGCCTGCCTCCCCACCTCCAGGTCCTCCCCTCCCCCTCCCCTTCCACCCCTCCGCCTCGCTGACACCCCACCCAGCACCAACCAACACGTTCCCCTCCCCCTCTACGCCCAAAACCTCCGCTCCATCCTCCTCCACCCCTCCCTCCACTCCCACCTCCATTCTTCCCCCTCTTCATACTCCTCCTCCCACAAACCCCCAAAACTCATCCTCTGCACCCCCGCCCCCCTCGACGAATACCAGCAAGAAGACCTCAACCCCGAAATCCAGCGCACCGCCTCCACCACAAAACGTTACGCAACTGCGTGTCTGGAAGTAGGGCGGGCGATGCCCGGGGTGGCGTGTTTGGATCTGTGGGGGGTGATGATGCGGAAGGCGGGGTGGGAGGGGAAGGAAGGGGAGGAGCTGATTGGGAGTAAGAAGAGGGAGAGGAGTGAGGTGCTGGGGGAGTTGTTGAGTGATGGTGTGTATGTCCTTTTTGGTGTGTTTGGGGAGGGGTGGATGGGGGGGCGAGTCGAAAGGGGGGTTGATGGTGGTGTGGAAGATTGCTGACGGTAGCCCCGTGAGCAGGACTGCATTTCAATCCGGCGGCATACAAGATTCTTTTTGAAGCTACGATGGACCTTATCAAGGAGAAGTGGCCAGAGGAATATCCCGACAACGTGGCCTATGTGCACCCAAGGTGGATGTTCGCACCGAGATGAGATCACGGTTTCCATGCGCGAGAGAGCACAGCATATGTGAAAGGAGCTTGATGGATTCACCAGAGGGTTGCTTAGCCCATCACCAAGCTACATCCGCTATTTTCTGGAAAAGCCGCCGCTCCTGCGCTGGCAGAAGCGGCCCTGTCTAGCTCATACACTGTGTAGAGGAAAGATTCCAGGTCCCTGCGCAACGTACACCGTCTACGGGGCACCGAACAATTCAGCGCTAGAAATCAACGCCTCGCTAATAGCACAACATCATTATCGTAGTAGGAAAACCCAGAACCGTCCATCATATAGACCCGTTGCGGTCGGCTATCGGATTGATATCGTCTTCCTTGGGTGTATCCACAATCATAGTTCCCTCTACGCCGTCACCTTTAGCCTCCTCTTCCACATGCGCGGCCGTCTTGAATACACTCTGATGCGTGGTAGGACTGCTGACCACTCCTTTATCCGTGGAGTGCGACGAATTCTTTTGTCGACTAAAGTATTCGCTGAGGCTGACTTTCTTGATCGGACTGGGCGCGACAGCGCCGGGAATCGAGCTTGAGAAGAGAGGAGGGTAGCTGCTGGGTGTATGGGAGAACGGAGAGCGTCCCACAGTAGGGGTAGTATCGGTAGTCATGGATGGGGCTGATGCGGGATCGTGAGGCAGTTGAGGAATTGAGGGCAGCTGAACACGGAGATTCGTTGAGCGGAAGCCATTCACAGGATTATCTCGATCGAGAGCAGTCGCTGCGGCGTGTAAAACTGCTGGCGGCGGAGGAGGTTTTATTGTGGGACTTTGCATGGGACTGGGACTGCCTTCCGCCCTGTCTGGAGGACGATGTTTGACAGACGTGTGACTGAAGGGCAACTCTCCGTTTGTCAAGCCTTCTGCGAAAGGACCTTCCCGCATCTCCGTATCTACAGACGGGGGCGTCGGTGTGTTGTTGGTAATCGCTTCAGGCGCCTTGTGCTCGGATGCGCCTAATCCAGCGGTGTCTGCAACGAGATCGTTTTCTAGGGGCTCACTGGCACCCTTGAACGATGATCTTCGCTTTCCATCCATCCTTTGGCGGTCTTGTTCGCAACGCATAAGCAGACGTTTTCCGAGGGATATGTATGGCTTTCGCTTCTGAGTCTGGTGTGACCATAGTGTTGCATCGTCCGCCAAATCGTTGGTGTCAGTTTGCACAGAAACACTTACATAATCCCGACGAATAGTTGGGGAATTCATCCTAGAAGTGTTTGGTTGGGGGCCTTTAGTAAGTCCACCAATATCGGCTTTCGACCTTTTCACGGGTGAGCCGGATCTTTTCCCAGACGAACTGGCATCGGAGTAACGAGGTCTAGCAGAGAAGCCGGGGGTGTTGGGCAGAGAAGCGAAGTTCATGCCGTGTCCGAGTTGCTTCTGTTTTGTATTGTCAACGAATTGTTGCATTGCTTCCTTAGGAGAGAGCCTTACTGAGCTGGCTGCGATCGGTGTATTCATGGCAGACCCGCCGCTGTTCCGTTTCTTCTTCCTCTGGACAGGCTGGTGCTTCTCCTGCTCCAGCTGCTCGAAGTTCTTCTCCAGCGCAGCGATCTTCCTCTTCTCCCGATCAGAGAGTTCCAAGCCCAGGGTGGTTCCAAGATCGCCATTGCCATTTTTTGTTGGGGTCATGTCACGACTTCGTGGATTGCTGCCGGAGGTTGAACAGCTATCAAGCCCGTCGTCATCGTGCCGTCTCTTGCCTTCACTGCTCGCTCTGCTATTTGGGTTATGCCCAATGTCAGGAGTCCTCATAGATTTGACATACCCGTTCCGCCCTCTGGAAGTCTTGCCGTTTGTGCTGTGCAACAATCCACATCTGCGATCGTACTTGGCCAATCCACATTGGTCTGGGTTTTCGCAAGCACAACCGCCAAAGTTGGCAAGAACTTTCTCGACCCAGTCAGATATGTAAGCTGTCACGTCCAAGCTGCCTTCTTGCTTTATCTCGGGATTATTGAGGAGGTAGAGATAGGTTCGAATGTGCTCGTCCAGTGTCCAGCATATTGTCACCTCCGAGCCAGCTGCAATGTCCTCTTTGGCGATGAGGCAAAATCTATAATCGGTCCCGTTTTCGAGAATGGTCCTCATCTCGAGGTTGGGCCGACAGCTGCGCCGCAGATAGCGGCAGATGGAGCCTTCTTGCCTTGTGTCAATGTAGATGGGAAGTTTGGGGTGGAAGAAGACGAAGGGAGCCGGGTGCCGTAAGTAGTCCCATCGGTTAGCAGGATCTTGGACATAGTCTTGCATATGACCAATCTTCCCTCTCAGCTCGCCAATTATTGCGTCCCTTGGTGTGTCTGTATCAACGGTCAAATAGGTCCATCTTGGTGGCCGCCCGCCGCCTTCCGATAATTCGCCTGTTCTCTGTTCTTTGTGGAGTAGTGGCAGGTTCATGAGGTCCAAAGATTCGTCACAACGGTGGAAAATGTCTTGAGGGGAAAGGCCATTGGCAGCCTCGCTGAGCGATTCGACATCATGCGACCATGAGGAGAGGCTTTGTGTGATGGTAATGTCGTGGAACACATTCGCTTGTATAGGCGCCTCGCCTCGATCATTGTCATAGAGGTGTAGGAACTCAGGGCTGTAGGGTGGGGCTGGCCAACCATTGAGCGAGTGCTTGGCGTTGATTGACTTGCGAGAGGTGTGCGATGTTGAAACAGTAGACTTCGCAGCGTGCATCTCAGCATGCGATGGCGGCGAAAAGAAATTAATCGAATGAGAAGACCTATGGCTAGTCTTGGGCCTTTTCAATGGTGGACCATGCTCTCTCGGGCTGCCAACGGTACGATCATGGTGTAAGGAATCGTTTCCATCGTGTGTGTAGCCATTCGTAAGACCAGCGTGGGCCTCCGACAGCTTCGGCCGCCTCTTGGGAGCCTTCGTGGGCGGTTTCTTGACCTTCCGCTCTTCGGGATAGAATCTTTCCTTCTGTCGTTCCGATGCGCCTCTCTTATCGTATGGACGAGGATCGCAATCGATACACTTGTGCTCGATCTTGTTGATGTCGGGAGGATGGCCATCCCGGAAATCCTGGAAATAGTAGCACTCGATATGCTGCCATGTTTCGCATCGATCGCAGAACACTGTGTTTCCATCGTCAACTTGAAAGCTACAGAAACATTTAATGGTGTAATCCTCCTCTTCGTCCGCCGGCGAACCAGCGGTAGTCGAGACAGCGACCGGCCTGTCGACTGAAGAGACCGGCACGACAACAGAGTTGAGCGACGGCGCTGTGTACGTAGTAGGATGTAGAGGAAGATCTGTCATACTATGACAGATGACCTGCCTGTGACCTGACAGGAGCGGGAGGGTTCAAGGCAGTCGTGTTCTCAATCGCATGGCTCGTATGGATGGCGCGACACAATGTGTAGTGGGAAGCGTTGACGTCCTTTATGGAGCCGTGATGGAGCGTTTGAGCAACGGTTTCCAGAAGGTTGGGATCACCTAATAATGGACAAATTCACCGCAGGGTAGGCTAGAGCAAGTCGGGACGACCGTTTCCGAAGATGATATGATTTGAACTGTCATGGAAATGGAAATGGTTTGTCATCGAGTCTGAGCCTTCATTCGGATCTTGATGGTCCAAACAGGTCGGTGCTTTGCGAAGGAGCCCTTCGAGGACAAGGACAACAGACCAAAGGCAACGACAGCAGGCGCAAGGGATGAAGACGCGAAGAGGTCAGCTTGTTGTCAAAGATGGCGGATGGGAGGCGTTTGATGATTGAGTAGGCAGAGGTGAGGCGGTGTAGTGGGTGTTAGGGCCGTTGGTCGAGTTGGTCGGCAGCGGAGGGTGAGGATGAGGAAGGAAAATCGTACAGAGTTTCGAGAGAGTCGAGGAGCGACGGCCTTTGAACCCGCGCTACACACCGTGACCAATCAAGGCACAGTCGGCACATGATTTTATGCAGCCCCTCGAACCCCTCTTTGCCTGCCCGTTTAGACAAGGCATGGGCAATAATGCCAGTCCACAGGATTCCAGGGGCACTGTTGAAGCTGATCGTGGAAGCGGAAATCCATCAAAACACACAGTCATAACTTCATTCGTGCTTGTTGCGAGGCCACTGTTGTGTCGAGACCTGAGCAAGCTGCATCTTCGACTTTGTGCCGTGCGAGCCCCTGAATTCCGCCACAACAGATTGGTGCTTAAGCTCGACATCTCGCTTGGTCCAACGTGGTCAAGTAGACAAGCTGGAGTTGCTCCCAAGTGAATTTCTCGATTGACGAACAATGGAGTGTCAGTCTCAGAATGATAAAAGTGAAGCTCTCGAGTGGAGTGGAATAGAGGAAAGGTCCTCGTCTAGCCTTGCTCCTTATCGTCAAGCACCTCATGTGATGCGTGGTTTTCCGGGAGAGACGCCAAGCCTTTTATGAAAGGCGCAGCCTTGGAAGTTGGACTGCCTCTGAGCCTCTGCATGCTTTCGTCATTCATGCAGCTTGAGAACAACGTTAGTTTAGTACTACTGCCATATTCAAGTAGTACTTGTCTTCGTCCTTCTGTACATCTTATTTACGGTACCACATTGACGATTTCTCGCTTCCTCAAACATCAGCCAGCTTCATCATGAAGTTTACCACCACCCTCTTACCACTGTTTCTCTCCTCCTTTGCCGCCTCCAAATCTCTCTCGTTCTTTGGTAATGAACAAAAGGTCCTTGACGATGACCACTCCGTACCCGGTGAAAATCCCTTGATCTTCTGCCAGAACGACAAGGATTACAGCCTGAAGATCTCGAACGTCGATCTGACACCAAATCCACCGTCACCGTCAGCTTACCCCTCCTCTTTGAGACTCTAGATGCATGCTGATGCCCGAACAGGGGGAAGGTGCTTAGTATCGAAGCAAAAGGTAACTTTACGCAGAAGGTCGAAGATGGCGCCTACATCAACCTGTCTGTCAAGTACGGCTTAATCCGAATCATCAACCAAAGAACGGACTTATGTGAACAAATGAAGAATATCGACGAACCATGCCCGCTAGAGGGCTTCAAAACGGTCACGAAGGACGTCGAACTACCTAAAGAGATACCTCCGGTACGGAAAGGAAAGCGCTGTTGTTTGTGGGCTTCACTAATACGGTTTCAGGGAAAGTATACTGTGCTCGCGGACGTGTACACCAAGGGCAACGAAAAGGTCACCTGCTTGAAAGCGGAGGTACATTTTTGAGCGATCCATAGCATAGCGGCTACGAAGCATGCTGTACATACCCGATCACGCGAAGGTGGCCGATTGACTACAGGAGTAGGCGCAATGGGGCAATATTCCATTGAAACATATCAAAAGGATGCCTCAGGTGTTTGTGACTGACCACGTTTGACCGGTTGAGTCTTCATGTCCGGAATATATGGCCCACCGGAGTACCATTCTTTCCTTGTTAATTCAACCGGTCTCAAAACAACCCTTACTGGTAAAGTCGCACCATTACAATGTCTGGCACTGCTTCCGTGCCAGATAGATGCATTCCTGCAGGTGCTGGAGACTATGGTAATCGCAAGGCCCATCAAGCTCTAGCGGTCAAGTTTCACACCAGTGCAAACAAATGTATTGATGTCTTAACCAGCCCACCATCTTAAGCTCGCTCAAGGTGCTCTTTTGGAGGTACCACTTAAAACGTGCGACCCCCCTTGTGATCTTTAGAGATTCATGACCTCATTGATATCGAAGACCTCGAGGTCCAATGCGTGGCTAGTGATACATTGTGGCTGTACAAACTACCAGAGAACAATTCGCAACAAGATCCTCTTCATCTCATCACTCGCCGAACAACCTTCTGACCCTTCGTAATACACTATCCTTCTCGGGATCGTATGGGTGGTCTTTGCTAGGTATCTCGAGCACTGCGGGAAAGGCATCTGTATACGTGTCCACTCGATGTCGTATTCTCTCCGCAATCTAGGTTGAACGATCAGTCATGGCAATGCCGATTGCGGTCATGCGTGGGAGTGCCTGTACATGTTGGTTGATGAGCAGTATGCCTATGTCCTTTCTATCACGTGTATATCTATCGAAGGCCTGCTCGATTGTGGAAGTCTCGGTTTTGGCATCAACGACAAGGAAGTTCTTCTGGGCATCGGGAGGTTGGGTTACGTGCTGAAAGCGAACATTAAAGCTGCTACCCGAATCCTCGAACAGCATTTTTGAGGATAGCTTACGCCGATGCCAGCAAGCAACAGGCCTGTTACTGAGTCCTAATCCACTTTAGCTGATGAAGCGGCCATACCGAGTTTGTCGGCGGACCTCATCACCGATGACCGCGAGGAACTGTCGATCTTTGTACGCCGATGGAGGCGCTGCCATTGCTGCAAGTGACTGTCTTTCTACTGTCGCACAGAAGTGGTGTGTCAAACTTTATTATCACAAGAGAATGTTCGAGCTCTATAAGGCCTAGTAAGTAAAGTTGGTACTCCGCATGCCACTCGTGTATTGATCCCTGTCTAGAACCTAAAAAGCTGCAGGAACACCCGAAGATTACCCGCTTGACTATTATCGCCGCGAACAGCTTGTCAAAGTTTGCCAACACATTACCGAAGTGAACTTGGGTCGAGTTGCCTGCTCCATACCTGCTCACTTGGCTCCTAGCCATGCCCCCAAGCGCAGAGCCTCCGAGCAGTACTTTTCCCGCATAACGCTTCATTATGCCACGGCTCGTCCGTCGCCGACCTCTAGGCGAGAGGATCCAAGCGTACCTCAATCCCTTGGACTTCGTGCTATGGCTCTCAGAAGAGCTCGATTCGGGGGACTGGGATCAGTGGCAGAAATATTGGGCTACGCCAATAGGCCTTGGCCTCAACTTCGTTTTCCTTGTAGCCAGAGCAAACAGTGGCCCAAGCACACAACGGGGTGACGACGTTTTTGGCGAAGCTGAAGGATATACAGGCTGGCTGGCTTGGTTGGTACGTATGGTTCCCGTACTTGCAAAGTGGTTAATGATTCTGAAGTAACGAGCTATAGGCAGCTTTCCTTGTCCATTTGCTGTCACTACTTTCCTTCTTGAACGCGGCCTACGCCTTCTACCGCCGGCGTCACTACAGGCTGTTTGAGGCCTCGGTAGATGCAGCACCAAGTACCCCATCCGCTCAACGCGTCCGGGTTGACTTGTCCCCAGTATCCTCCTCTCCGCTCCGCTTTTTAGCCTCTATGCTTGCGGCAAACTCCGCAGAATCCAGGGCGCATCCAGATGCTACAAGGGACGTGTGGGAGCTCGCGGTATGGGATCCCACACCCTTGTCCCTCAGGATGTTTTGTTTATTCAGCCCTGGACACATCCTAGTATACTGGCTCTTCCTACCCACCTCGCTAGCAGATCCGAGACCTAGTACAACAGTTGTAACGACCATCATATTGGCGGCACTCTTGTCAGCCCAGCTGCTGGCCTTGCAGTCGAATTTTTCGCAGCAGTCAAAGGATACATCTGTAATACATAAGGAGGTCCTGAACGAGTATGATACGAAGTTTGTTCATCCACGAACCCGACCGCTGATGCGGGATGTTGCAACACAATATTCCAGTACTTCGACATCCACAGACGACTTACCAACGTATGAAGACGTCTCCGATACAGTCGAGACGTACAGTCCGAGAGTAATAGTTAACAGAGGCTTCTACACCCGGCCAAACCCCAATTACGTCAAGCACTTTGATCCGGAGGGCTATAAGCAACGGTCGACCCCTTCACAAGGTCCATCAAAAAGTGTGGCTCATGCTTACCAGACGCCAGCGCATCTACGCGATGCCTCCTCACCCATTCGACCACGAACTGCGATAAGACAACCGCATATCAGAGCATCTGTAGGTCCGGAAGCAGGTGACGGTGGTAGCCTAGGGGTTTATTCTCATACCAATTCGCCACTTAGGAAAGCTCAGTCCACCAATTTCAGGGAACGGAGCGTAAGTCCTGAGAAGAGACCAGGCAGTCCACTGAAGAGAGTCAGTCTGCCGGGTATTCCGATTGGACATCGTTTGAGTCAGCCGCTGCATTCAGGAGAGAGGGAGAGGAGGAGATACTGAGGACCTGTAAATTACTGGGTGAGGAAAGATACCCATGCTGCAATGTTAGGACGAGAATTTCCGTTAGCGATAGAAAACATCAGGTCGATGTCGACTAGCCTCTTTTTCCTAAGATGTTCATATATGCATGTTGGGCTGTGTGCTCTTCAATCATCATAAGCCTCATCTGCTTTCTGTTTCCCTACCAATAAGCACAGGATTGTAGTTTAAATTTAGTGGTTCGCCAGTACTGTTATCGGCAGGCCTGGCATCATGTGATGAACTCTTTCACGTCTCTACGAGCAGAGGGAATGCCAACGCACAGGGTCCAGGGATAGAAATTCGGACAAGTCCTCGAGTCGAAAGATGAAATCGGATCAGCAGTAAACCAGTAACGCTCTTTCGAATCTGCCCAGTACATGACGAAGACCACGTGGGAAATGTTGGGATGACTTGCATTTTCTGTAGCATCTCGGCGCTTAGGGTTGCTAGTCGAAAGCTTAGACCTTGATTGGATATTGATTGAGCGGTAGATTCCCCTTTTAGACACCAACACTTGACACTGCAATTGCCATTACGGTCCTCTTCTGCCGGGTCCCAGGCTGTTCCAGCGTAAGACGAACAGTAGCTGTATTTGCGGAGATGATCACAATATACGACTCGAGTGATCAGGCGACAGCCTGCCAGCGAAGCCCAACCTGAGATGCCAACACATCCAAGACCTATAAACTCCTACTCGGACTGAAGCTCTTCACGAAGGCCGCGAAAACGGATCAGCAGCCACGATGTTGCAGCCACCGATGATATCAGCACCGCTGAAGCAAACCAACGAGATCGATTGGGTGCAACCACTGAAAGCCTACATCAGGCAGACGTACGGCGATGACCCAGAAAAGTATGCTGAGGAGTGCAACACCCTCAACAGGTTGCGCCAGGATATGAGGGGCGCAGGCAAAGACAGTGCTGCGGGAAGGGATCTATTGTATCGATACTACGGTCAGCTCGAGCTGCTGGATCTCAGATTCCCTGTGGATGAAAATCATATAAAGATATCTTTTACATGGTGTGCTAAAGATCTTTACTTGAGAAGGCATAAGCATTACTGACCCTGTACTGACAGGCTTGATGCTTTCACGCACAAGGCTACCTCGCAATATTCTCTAGCGTACGAGAAGGCTTCCATAATATTCAACATCTCCGCCGTCCTTTCATGCCATGCAGCGCACCAAAATCGATTCGACGACACAGGATTGAAGACAGCGTACCATTCCTTCCAAGCTTCTGCCGGCATGTTCACCTACATCAACGAGAATTTTTTACATGCGCCCTCCACGGACTTAAGCAGGGATACTGTCAAGACGCTAATATCCATCATGCTGGCACAAGGGCAGGAGGTCTTTCTGGAGAAACAGATTGTGGATCAGAAAAAGGTTGGCTTGCTTGCAAAGCTCGCGAGCCAAGCTGCGTATTTGTATGCTCAAGCGGCAGAAGGCGTTCAAGAGAATGTCGCTCGGGGAGTATTTGATAAGTTATGGATGCAGGTCGTTCAGATCAAAGCCAACTACATATCTTCGATGGCCCAATATTATCAGGCTTTGGCAGACGACGATGCAAATTCACATGGTACAGCAATTGCAAGGTTGCAGCTCGCAGAGACCGAAGGTAAAGATGCGGTTCGAATTGCGAACGCCTTCCCTTCGTCAGTATCACCTGATTCCAATCTGAGCTCGGAAACCGGCTCGAGCCTAAGTGAGGCGACTAAGCGGCATCTTGCGAATGTACAGGAGAAGCTGGTCTCGTTCAACAAGGACAATGATTTCATTTATCATCAGAGTGTCCCTGCTGAAGCCGGCTTGAGTGTCATACCCAAACTCCCCGCAGCGAAAGCAATACCGGTAAGCGAGCTTTATCAAGGTCAGGATATCCAGAGAATCATCGGTCCAGACATTTTTCAAAAGATCGTACCAATGTCGGTCACCGAGTCCGCGAGCTTATACGATGAAGAAAAGGCCAAGCTTGTGCGGGCGGAGGCGGAAGCTGTTGAAACAGCGAACGGCGAAATGGCAGCAAGTCTTGACTATTTGAAGCTTCCCAGCAGCTTGAACGTGCTCAAAGGCGGTATGGACCAGACAAATACCGTCGACGAGGAATTCAGAGGCTGGTGTGAGGAATTGGCCGGTCATGAGCCTTTCGGCGGGGCCTTCGAGCATCTACAGTCTGAAAAGAATGAGATCCTGAGTACTCTGGCCAGGTGTAGTAAGCAGCTAGACATGGAAGAGAGTGTTTGCGAGAAAATGCGGTCAAAATACGGCTCAGACTGGACGCAACAACCAAGCTCTAGGCTCACATCGACACTTCGTGGTGACCTCAGAAACTACCGCAGCACGATCGATGAAGCTAGTGGGAGCGACAATCAACTTCTGAGTACGTCACGGCAGTACGAATCTGACTTTGATGAGATGCGATCTGCTGGTGAGACCGACGAGGCCGATGTTCTATATCAAAGAGCAATGTCGAAGGCGGGCGCGAATCGTGGCAAGGGCATGAATGGTGTCGGCAGTCCAATGTCGCCCAACGGACAAGGCAGTCTGTTAGACGAAGATTACGATGAGGACGGGACTACGGTTGCCGAACAGATAGCGAAAGTAGAAGACCTGTTGAAGAAGCTTAACCTGATCAAGCGGGACAGGACGCAGGTATTGAAAGACCTCAAGGAAAAAGTGAATTAAACTATATCGCGGCGTTGTCGACAGTTGTGCTGATAGTTGGACAGGTCCACAATGACGACATATCGAATGTCTTGATACTCAATAAGAAATCGATAGCGAATCACGAAAACCAGCTTTTCCAAGCAGAACTCGAAAAGTTTAGACCACATCAGAACCGGTTACTGCAGGCAACCCACAAGCAATCCGCACTCATGAAGGAACTTACAAAGACCTACGGTACCCTGCTTCAGGACAAACGAGTCCGATCCGAACAGAGCAGATACGAAAGCTACAACCGGCAGCGCACCATGGTCTTGACAAGATACAGGAAGATCTTCCAAGCTTTCAACGACCTCATCGATGGTCTGATGAGGGCTCAAAGCTTTTATTCTGAAATGAAGGACACAGTCGAGAGCCTCGAGAAGAACGTTGAGACTTTCCTAAGCAATCGGAGATCCGAAGGTGCTCAGCTCTTAAGCCAGATCGAACGGGATAAGGCAAACGCCGCCGGGGGTCAAGCCGATCGCGAAAGAGACCGACTACGTGACCTCATGGAGCGTATGTCTGTAAAGGATCCTCCGTTGTCGTCCCCACCAAGAGCCTCCTCATCTCGTCCGGCGCCCCTTTCTCGCCCATCCCAGTACCACGACTCATATCCTTCCGCCAAATCACCATCTCATCCAATAACCGACTACTCGAAGCCACCCTCAATTCCAAGCATGACATCACCCTCTCCAGCCACCTCCTATCAAACCTACCCACAATACCACCACCCTCTCGAAACCCACCCGCCAGAACCCCAACGCAACCCCTCTCCCTACGGCGGTCCAAATCCCAACCCACAAGGCGACCCATACAACCCGATGGCCTACCCCTACCAAACACCCATCTCTCCTGCCCCCCATCAGATGCCCGCCTACTACTCGACTCAACCCCAGCATCAGCAATACCCACCGCAGGGCCAGCAGTACCTCCCCCAAGGCTACGTCCCTCCCCCACCACCACCAGGTCCTCCGCCCGGCTCCCAGCCCATGAATTTCGCCATCCCCGGTGCAGCGTACCCGTCAGGTCCCGGAGGGTATGCCTACCATCAGCAACCGCCGAGGCAGGCGAGTGGCAGTGTGCCGCCTCCTAGCCAGGCGCAGGCGCAGGCGCAGAACGATCCCTGGGCGGGGCTTAATGCTTGGAGATGATGGGGAAGCTGGCGTCCAGGGCATAGGTTGAGGGTTGAAACGGTTTGGAATGATCATGGGTAACATGCATGAAGATGCGGGTTGGGCATCGAAGTTCTGGCGTTCGATGCGTTGTTTGAACGAGTAGTTCTATGTGCATATCCACGTAAAGGAATATTCGAGCAATCAACAGGCCTCGGGTTCGTATCTGTCTGTGGCTTGTTGCATCTTGTGGCTCCTGCCCCTTTACACACTTCAACTTGCCTACCCTTGGATCAAAGCACAGCTCGCTGGTACCACTCGCCACCACTAGCGATCGCAGCAGTTGAAAATCCATCACAACATCTAGCCACCGTTTCAGCCCTCGGGGCAAGCCGCACAGACATGCCGATCCGATGCGCTTCTCGATGCATGGCCAGCAGCCGCTTACGCGCCCGTTTCACGCTATGCGCGCTTTAAGGCTGGTTCTACTACGAACTACTGCAGAGGGCAGATTGCCCAAGATCTATCTTGATGCTCCTGCCAATGTAGATCGGGGTCTCGAGCCGCTGTGAGCTGGTGGTGCAGGACTGATAGACAGGAGTCGGGTTTGAAGGGTAGAGGGATGTGAAGGGTAAAGGGATATGAGAACATGGTACTAGTGGTAGATGTACAGGATATGCTGCGAGACAGATAAGTTGAAAGACGCTTTTGTACTGGTATCACACACCCCTTCCTTGCCTGCTTTCCTGCTCTGTGAACAAGCTTGGAAGACGGCACTCCTTCCTGCGCCCTTCTAGATAGCTTTCTCCGAAGCTACCGAGGGAGCCCCACTGTAACACCTCCATAAGATATCCCCAGTCCCCGTCCAATGCCGGTCTAGTCTGCTCTCAACGTGTATTTGGCATTTGTGAATGGCACTCAAGCAGAGAATTGCTCCTTGACCTTCTTCCGCTCGCTCGCCCCTCGTATGACATGGCTGATATCCCCCACCGGCATCTCGATCGGGAAATCCACGCTCACGAGCATCTGCGCGAAGAAGATCCACCTGCATCAACCCATAATCAGCCAGCCACTCTCCACCAAGTCCTCCATCGCAAAAACCCAAAAGGAAAGAAGGAAAACTCACCACCCCGCCAACGTAGCAATCAACCCCCACGCCCCCGCCGCAACCTGCAGCCTCGCGCTCGTGCCCGTCATCCCCAGCGCCAACGTCCAATAGCTGCCCGCCAGCAGCACAAAGGTTAGGAACAGCCCGAGGAAGATCGTCACGAAGATGAGGTTCGTCCGTAAGGCGCAGACGAGGTACATGAGCGACAGAAGGCCCATGAAGAGCAGGAAGAAGGCATAGCTGGCGTGGAAGCCCGCGGAGGTGAGGCCGGCAGAGGGGTCGGTGGTTGTGGGGTGAGCGGCGTAGGCGCCGTAGGCGTTGAAGGAGGGGGTGAGGGTCGCGCCGAGGGTGAACCAGAAGCCGCCGAAGGAGCAGAAGACGACGAAGGAGAAGGTGTTGCCGAGGAAGAATTCGAGGAGGCCGCCGAGGGTCATGAGCATGCCGCCCTGTTTTTGGATGGGGTCAGCGAGCTTCGATCGGGGTTCGGAGAGGGGATGGTGGAGCTTACGATGAAGTAGTATGAGCCTACGCCCGCGATGCCGGCTTCACCTGCGCCTCGCCATCCCATCAATTCGCATGCCAACGGGCTCAGGCTCAGGACGAAGCCAAGGAGGCCGATAGGCGTTGGGTTCGCGAACGTGGATCGAAGATCGCCCTTGACTTTGCTTTGCGGGCTAAGGTAGATCTTCTCGAATAGCTCCGGGCTGATGGCGACCGTATTCGCGGTTCTGATCTTCCGCAGAGCCTCCTCGCTAGAGTGGTCGCCGTTGATTTGATACGGGACGGAGTCGATGTAGTTTGGGCGGCCGGAGTCTTCCGATACGTTCTGTAGCGAGGGGAAGATTGGGTTGAAGCCTTCCTTGTTGGAACTAGTGTTGCTCCCTTTGCGGTCCTCCATGGTGTCGTAGAGGTTAGATATCGAGTCGTTCCAGAAAGTCATGTACACCTAAGCCGGATCGATGTTAAGGGCGTATATTTACGTAAAGATATTACTTGATATTTAATGAATGTATCGTTCGGAGTTCCGCGGAGGGAAGAGACCCGTAAATATAAGCATCGTCCATCCCCAGTTCGGGCCTCAGTACGTGCCGATTGGCAAGGACAAGGGAAAATTCCTCATCCCCACAGCCGCTGAGGCGTCGCCGTCGCAGAGGTAGAGGAGACTGTTGGCGGTTCTTTGCTAACGGTGGTTGGAGGCGCTGGGCGGCCATAGCTGGTCTGGGGTACAGCGGATGCTACTAAATCTTCTTCGGTGCAAAGCCGTGTGACTGCGACGAACGACCGTGCGCCTGTCTAGAGGTGGACTGCGCCTGTGAGAAGGTAGCCGGATAGAGTCAGTTGACGACTGCCGACGAGAATGTTGTGTAAGGTGAAACTTCAAGGACCGCAACTAGAGGACTGGATTGTCGTTCCTGCAGTGAAGATTAGCGCCGTCCAGTGGAACGAACGACCGTAGGTTGTGTCCCAGATCCTCATAATTGATACCTGCGCGTAGAGACGCCGTTCAGACCTTCTGGCGCTAGCATCGGCAATGCCTTACCCCAGATCCGGGGTAAATGTATACCACGCCCCTGATCGCTTTCTGTCGTGGTCCTGCATCAGTTCTCTTGAAGAGGCGAACAATGGAACCGATGTTAGAATCCTCAAATGAGAGCAAGCGTCCTAGGCGCTCAAGTGGCCTACTCTTCATGTTTGAAGCTATAGTGTGGCAGCCCACAAAAAGTCAGCGCGCATCACGATACATCTGCATAATTGCAATCACCCGTCGACTCGACTGTAAACATGAAAGGGGATTTCAGATGCTACAAGCGCTAATAGACACGAATATAACGGGTGCTCCGCCTCTTTGGCCGCAGATGTTGGTAGTGTAAGTCCTATAAAGTGAGGCAGAAGTTGTCTTACCAGCCGCCTTTTAAGAACAGAAAGTGGCGGGTATGTATATAACATGTGATACTTTCAATCACTTGAAGAGCGAGATAGAGATGTCATGAACGGATGCGTCATAGAATGGGACTCTTACGCATTCAACTTCTACAACTGACACTGTAGCCGATCCACATCCAGCGAGTTCGCAATTCTTAGCCCCAGCCAATGATTCATCAACCCTCGTGATTCAGTACTTTCGTGTCGTCACTGTAAGTGTGTATTGTAAGATAAATGGGCTTCACTCCACGGTCCGAAGCTGGGAGCCTAGAGTAAAACGGTCCAGAGCTCCTTATGAAGAGGTTGACTGAAGGCAATGTGTTGGAACCTCAGAGAGCGGTAACGGCCGAGGATGGGGACGGACACTGGAAGGCTTTACTAGCCAGGCGCGTATACAATCGTCTAATTTACCACTCCAGAGGTTCATCAATTGGTTCTCCCCTATTGGTCTTCGGTACTGGGGCCGCTTCGACTTTAACAGGCCCATCCCGGTTTCTCTTCAAGTACCCACTTCCGTCGAGCCACGGCGTATCAATAGTCCTCGCGTGTTCGAACTTCCCGATTTTGCCCTCCATCTGCATGGTCAGGCCAATGTCATCTAGTCCGTTGACAAGACAATGCTTTCTAAATGCCTCCACCTTAAAATTTGCGAGCTTTTGGCCTGAAGCATTGTTGACCTGCTGATTGACTAGGTCAACCTCTACCTCCCGGCCAGCTCTAGCCTCGTCGGCGATCTTCTCTAACATGGTTTGGTCCTCGATCGTAAGAGGGAGCATGCCATTTTTGAACGTGTTGTTGAAGAATATGTCGGCATAAGATGGGGCGATAATGCAGGTAATGCCGAAGTCAAGCAATGCCCACGGTGCGTGCTCTCGTGAACTCCCACAACCAAAGTTCGGGCCCGTCACTACAAGAATTTTGGAATGGCGATAAGGTTCTTTGTTCAGTACAAAATCAGGCTTTTCGGAACCATCCTCGTTATATCGAAGAGAGTAGAAAAGGGCGGAGCCCAAACCAGTGCGCTTGATGGTCTTGAGAAATTGCTTGGGAATAATCGCGTCGGTGTCGACATTCGAGCGTTCCATTGGTGCGGCTATTCCTTTCAGTTTTCCAAATTTTGGTAGGCCGGCTGATGATTTGGGAGCGTCGGTACTGGTCTCGTCCTGGTCCTCGGGTAAATCCAACAAGCGCTCGATGTCATCGTCACTATCTATTTGAGACGTTTCCGGATCAACGTCAACTTTGGGTGATGCCTTCGCAGGTGTTGCGGTTTCGCCCAACACCTTACGAACATCGGCTAGCTTGCCAATGACTGCTGCTGCTGCCGCCATCACCGGCGACATTAAATGAGTCCTTCCCCCAGCGCCCTGACGGCCCTCAAAGTTGCGGTTGCTGGTACTTGCACATCGCTCCTTAGGTGATAAGATATCAGGGTTCATACCTAAGCACATGGAGCAGCCTGCTTCGCGCCATTCAAAACCAGCTGCTTCGAAGATTTTGTCGAGACCCTCAGACTCTGCCTGCTTCTTGACAAGACCGGAGCCCGGCACCACCATGGCACGTTTGATATTGGGCGCGATCTTTTTCCCATCAACAATCTTGGCAGCGGCGCGGAGATCCTCTATTCTAGCATTGGTGCAGGATCCGATGAAGACTTTGTCCAGCTCAATATCCGTCATTCTGGTACCGGGCTCCAGGCCCATGTACTCCAAAGCGCGAATTGCACTATCCTTCTTCGCCTCTGAGGGTGAGTCTTTAGGGTCTGGCACCACGCCAGTAATAGATACAACATCTTGCGGTGAAGTTCCCCAAGACACTGTTGGGGCAATATCTTTAGCGTTGATGTAAACTTCTTCGTCGTAAGTCGCACCGTCATCGGACTTGAGGCTGACCCAGTAATTAACGGCTTTTTTCCATTCGGCGCTTCCCACCTTGGGTGCTAGAGGCTTCCCTTCCAAGTACTGGAAAGTCGTCTCATCAGGTGCAATCATGCCGGCCCTGGCACCGGCCTCGATCGACATGTTGCATATAGACATCCGGGCCTCCATGCTCAAGGCTCTGATGGCTGATCCACAGTATTCGATGACTGCGCCGGTTCCACCCGCTGTTCCGATGATGCCTATCACATGCAGTATGATATCCTTGCTGCTAACGCCTGGCGGAAGAACTCCGTCGACCTGGATTTTCTTGTTCTTGCTCCTTTTTGTGATCAGAGTCTGTGTAGCGAGCACGTGCTCCACCTCACTCGTCCCAATACCGAAAGCCAGAGAGCCGAAGGCGCCATGGGTTGAAGTATGGCTGTCACCGCACACCACTGTTGTTCCAGGAAGAGTGAAACCCTGTTCTGGTCCAATGATATGCACGATCCCTTGTCGCTTGTCCCCCAGGCCGAAATAAGTCAATCCGAAAGCTTTGACGTTGTCTTCAAGCGTAAGGCATTGTATTCGTGAGTCGGCCTCCTCCACAAACTGCCCCACATTCTTGAAGTTCTTGCGGGGCGTCGTTGGTACGTTCTGCCACACGTGAGCTAGATGGCGAGGATATCTTGGGCGGCACTACGTACGTGGTCTGTGGTAGCGAGGGTACAGTCGGGTCTCCGAACCTTTCGCCCCGCATTGCGTAGGCCTTCGAAAGCTTGCTGAACATCCAGTCAGGACATAGTAAGTGACAGCATAGAGACTGCTTACAGGTGATGTTACTTCGTGAACGAGATGACGGTCTATGGTAAACCCGAGTCAGCCCAAAATTAAGAAGCTCGGATTGCGAGCTAGATCCTACCAATGTACAATAGTATGGTTCCATCGTTGCGTTCATCGACGATATGGTCTTGAAAGACCTTGTCGTACAATGTCTGAGGCTTCTTAGTAGCTGAAGGCATTCCCAAACTATGCACAAGAATATCCCTTCAAAAGTGAAAGGAAAAATAAGAATCTACAAGTACACAGCGGAGAAGATTTGGAGGTTGAATTGGATCCTCGGCTCAGGTTGCAATACTCCGATATCGGCTTCGGTCATCAGCTCACTCCTGATTGGCTCCACACATGTTATTTGGTTTCCCGTCTACAGGCCAGTCAAGGTACTCTCCAACGTTATGCTACACATGTCAAGCAAGCATGCTTACCATTTCGACAATATTATTCAAGACGGCCATCCGGGTAGGTGACAAGCCGCCATGTTCAGGAACGGGCAGGTGCATCTACGAGAAGACTTTACTTGCGAACTCACAGCGACCCTACTGCTTTCCTCGACAACATCTTGGTCCGTGGATCCATAGTTTCATTGACAATTTGACGACGTTCCATCTCTATAAGAGCCAGTGCTGCATCATTCGCTGCTTTTTGAAACCCCCAAGCCTGAGGTACCGGAAATAGCGCTCAACCACAATACGCCCTGGGTATCATGAAAAATGCTCGAGGCCAGTCATAACATCCGCCATGTGAACTATGACATAGATCGATACTTTTCGATTTCCTTACGAAGATCCCTTCAGCATCTCGATACAGTTGGAAAGCAGGCTGGCGGCTTCGTGGAGTAGCTCCCATCGGGTCTTGTTAAACATGTCCCTCAAAACGTAGAGCATGCCCATGCAAGCATTACGGTCTCGCAAGTTGGCAAGGTCGTCGGGGGCCTTGATTGCCCCCACTGTGGTAAGAAATCGCTGCATGTCGTACACTTGCTGGTCAACCGTGCTCATGTCCGGTGGTGATTTGATTGCACCATCCAGAGCATAGCCATAGGACCAGACGATCAGTGTTGCAAAGTATAGCACCCATGGTCGATTCAACAGAAAATCATCTCTGGCCGAGTAGCTGGAGAAGTCGCCCGCGTCGGTCGACCCCTGCTGATAGCGGACTGTATCTGGAAGGAGTACCTTTTGAAGAAACTTGAGGGAATAGAATGTTGCGTCTCGAGCACTGGCTTTGGGCGCCCAGTGCTCTCGGATCCTTGTCTGTGCCTTGGCGAAGTCTGATTGCAGTGTGGTGCGGCCAAGGAGCCGTTTCGCATTCGCAAAGATTTGACAGCTTACAACATCCACGTGCATGGCCATGTGTGCGAGATGATGAAGTACGGTCTTGCTTTCGAAGATGTTCTCTTCGTCGGGACGGCCTGCGACTTGGTGGAAGGCAGATGTTGAGCCCGTGCCTTTGGCGCCAAATCGCTCGAAATCGTCTTTCCAAAAGTCGAAGGCTCTGGTCATTGTACCCCGCCACCTTCCCCTACCCCCCAGGGCTTGTGAGGCTCCCAAAGTACGATTCTGTACATCTCTTTGATTCAAGTGCCAAGTTACGTTGAGTAGCCCGGCCATCAATGCAGTACGTCCGAAGGAGTTGGTCCTCACAGATTTGCCATCCAAGGTACTCTTCAGTCCATCGAAGAAAGTGATTGGCTTGATCCCGCCAGCTACTAGATTCGCCTCAAATCGACTGACATCTGCAGCACTGGTAGCGGACCACAGCGACTCGTCGCACGGTAGTTGCAATTTCATCTCATGAGCAACCATGGTAATGTTATGCCCGAACATGGTTGCGTGAAGAGAGTCGATGATGAAAGCAGCGAAAGCGGTTCTCCTTGTCGCTTCGTTTGTGACCCAGTGATTCCACCACTGATCAGGGGTAGCACCCGCGGATTCTTGATGTTCACCATTCGCATTCTGACTAAAAATCTCTTCCTTGGTCAGAGGGGGTGAATCGAGCGGTGATCGTCCAATAAGTGAGCTGCCCCGCCGTATCAGAGTCAAGGTCGTACCATGGAAGACGTGTGCACGCTCGTGCAATATGCGCGTAGAGTACATCTTCTCGTACGTCTCCATTAGAAGAAGGGCCTGGAAGACCCAAAGTTTGGCAGGAGGCGTGAAGTCTCTCTCTTCGAATATCTTCCACCGAAGGTGCCAGGCCAAGAAGTTCGACAGCTCCGCTCCTTGTTGGGTAACCCGATGACCGTGTACCTTGTCCAGACATGACGCCCCGATAGCAATCACAGCCACCAACAGAAGGTTTGGTGTCTTGTCTGCTGAGAACGTGGACTTGTGCAGGATGGGCATCTGTGGATGGAAGTGGTACCAGTAAGAGCCAATGTAGGTCTTCATCATTCGGAGGCTCATGACATGGCTCTCTTCGTTACGGTCGCCCTCTAACAAGGATTCTTTCTGCTTTCGGACTGGAGCATGGTCGGTCTCGTTGAAACGAAGGTCTATGAGCTCGTACAATTGTTGCCATTTCTCTTCTGATAGGATCGTGGGAGCCTGTCCAGAATCTAGAATACTGTTCACCGCCATGGGATGCTCCGGGGGCAGTGCATGGACGTATTGAGCGTTCAACGGAGTTTCCTCATCGCCATACTGGATGCCAGGCATTGCACTCGGATCTTCCATAAAATTCGGTGGACCGAAAGACATTGACCCGGATTGGAAGTCCCCAGGCGATGCAGTGTTGAAAACATTGGAATCGCTGAAAAGCCACGCGGCAAAGTCTTCTGCCATAGCGTACGGGGAGCGACTCTGGTTTTCGCTACCGTACGCCGATCCCGGATACGGAACACCATTCATGTTCGAGTCAAGGTTATAGAGGCCTGGAGCGGCCATGTTTGCTGTAGGATCCATGGCAATTGAATTTGTAGATCCTGTGGACAGGCCGTGTGATGGGTAAGAGGGGTTGAGAGGTCCATTGGCGAAAGGGGGCGGAGGTAAAGTCGACAAATGTGTAGAATGGCTTTGAGTTGACATGTACGAGCTCGTGTTCCCACCATTCTGCACCTGATATTGAGCGTTGTAATTATGGGGGTCTGAGGTGTTGTAAGAAGTGGGTGAGGAGGTACTCCAACCTCGTGAACCGGTCAACGTCGCAGATTTTGGTTGCGATGCGTGTAGGTCGGAAGTCGTTGTTGGCTGAACTCTGTTTTCGAAGCTCTCCGACTTAATATACGTCGACGCAGGCACACTTCTGGCAGTAGTAGGATCGTAACCTCTGTACGTGGAGTTTGAGTAGTAACTGTTTTCACTATTCGACCTGTTGAGCGTTGCAACAGATGCGTACCCTGAACCTGGTGGGCTCGTATAGGACGACGGCGATCTTAAGTGGGCTCCGAGGGGTGTGCTGCTGTGAGGTCGCGGATGCTGCGGTTCTAAAGCTCGACCTATGGTCGGTGATAGTCCCACTGGAGATGTAAAGTTCGGGGGAATTGCTTGACTGACTCGTCCCTGGCTTCCGCCGTTGATGTCGGCCAAGGACCGAAAGGAAGTATTGAACGAATCGTGGTAGACTGCGGCTGGGGAAGAAAGCACTGGTTGGCCCTCCAGCTCTTGATGATAAGGTTCTTTCCGTTGTAAATGTGAGCCCCGAGCAGTGTGTCTTTCACGATGCCTCGTACAAAGATCCTGCCGAACGAATTGGCGATTACAATTAGGAAAGTCGCACGTGTAAATTTTCTTCGGAGTATCTACTTCCCATTTAGTACCCTGAGTATAATGCACTACGGCATCGGTGGCTTACGGTTCAGTTGATGTCGATAGAGATGCTCGGCTCTCGAATAGCTTTTTCCGCATCCCTGCTGCGGACATGGAAAGTTTTTTTCCAAACCCTTCCTGCTTCGTTTACGCTTCCTAGTTTTTCCGTTCGAAGCCTCCGTGCCACCTTCTTTGTCTTCCCCACTCTCGTCCTCCGCTCTTGCAGTTAGACTACGCTCTCGTTCTTGCCTTCGACCCCGAAAATTCTCGCCATCGTGTTGGGACTGATCAGACAGAGACGACGGCGGACTCTTGTAGGGTGCTTCCCCTTTTCCCAGTTCCACGGATGCCGTCGTTATACTCTGCGATCCCATCCTTGAATCTATGATTCGATCGATACCCCAGTGCTATGGCCTTGAGCTGGTAATATTGAACAGGTGGCGAAAGGCTCTCAGAATATATTCTTCAAAAGTTGAGGCAGAAACGATTTTCACAGTACACGCGGATGCCCACGCGAGTCAAAGCTCCGACGCTCGCGCACAGGCTTCACGCAGCGCGTATAGCCCCTGGGCTCTCATGCGTTCCTGACGGTGGGCTGTGAAGCGAAACCGGTATCAAGTAGCATGGGTGAATGAATGTTGGCTAGGTGCTCAAAGGTGTCAGACCTGAGGGGCGAGCCGATTCGGAACGGGGAGAGCGGTCCTAGTTCGAAGCGGTATTGGATATTGGAGGTGCACAGAAAGCAGGCAGAGGCGTTTGATGTGTCTGTTTCGGTCCCAACGCAAGCGAAGAATGAAGCCGGCGAATTGTAGGAGGAGCTTTGACGTCGAGGGGGTGGCGGAAGAGACGCCTTGCTGGAAAGGGTCGAGGATATGATACTGGTAGATCTGGATCTGGTGAAGGAAGCGACGTTGCAATACAGCGCCGGGGCATATCGTCGCAAGAAGAGGTCGCCGACGACCTTTGACTCGAGCGCGTCTATTGGGCCTGGGATTTAGCTGATCTTTAGTTCTGCCGCTCGGTATTTGGCTGTGGGGAACAGGCGCAAGACAAGTGCAGCACAGACCCCCTCGCCTGCAAGACAGACGACGCTTGGGAAGAGGGTCTAATCTGGAACGAGCATGGCAGCTCGCTAGTGAGGCGTTGCCAACCTGATGCACGATGGGCTAAAAGAGTCGAAGCCTGGAACAGTGGAAGGATTCGTGACCAACCCTAGTCTCCTGCAACCAAGGACCCTGGCTCGCCTGGGTCTGGACTCTGGTCCCTGATGTTTCCACGACTTGATGAATCAACGCTCAGCCGACTTGCCGAGTCCATTGTTCCTCGAATGTCTTGAGACCATGATACTACTACCTTAGGGCTTATCATGTCCGTAGGGAATTTCATGAATTCACGATCAATCAACACTAGGAGCGCCCCCATCGCCAAACCACCGATTCATTGATCTACAATGACACCGCGACAGTGGAGGCTCTCCTCCGAAACAACATTCGGTTGCTTTGACTCTGCGCCTTTGCAGCATCTGATATCCTTTAGGGGCATATCGTAATCTACAAGGGCTAGAAGAGAGTTATTAGTAAGACAAATACTATCCGCCACGACTAGGGAGAAGACTCCGTCTATGCCTGGGAAATCACCAGTATCAGATTAACATCTCCAGTAGCCGTAAAATCAAGTCTTAAGAAGTAGCTTCCAGCTCGAATTTCTTATCTATCTCATGACTTTGAAGGAGCCATGATGAACCCGTCCTGTATCTCGCAGACATAATTGCGGTCCGACGTCAGTTCAGGATTCGGTGAGCCTCGAACGCCAGCAGCATCATGTGCCTCTGTTCTTCTGTCATAATCTTGCCCGGGCCCCATTGCTTCAGCTCATCCTCCATTACCCACTTGAACGCCTGATGCTCTGCCTGGTCTAATTTGACCAGTCCAACCCCTAGACCCTCGTCAGCCAGACTTGAGTCAAGAGGGAAGCCGCATCAGACATCCACTGACCTCCAGCTATTCCCTCCACGGCATCAGAAAGTCCCTCCTGCACCTCGATCTCGAAAGTCAACTTCATCCATTTGTTTTGCCTTCCGGTAGTGAACTGTATTCCGTCTCCAACAGCACGCACAAACCGAGTAAGCCTTAACCCCGTTTCCTCGAAGACTTCTCGTGCGACTGAATGGAGAATGGTGGGATCGCCTTCCTCCGCAGAACCACCCGGGATCTCCCAGAGATTTGGAAAGCCGCGCTCAGTCGCGGCACGTTGAACTAACAATAGACGAAGTTGGCTTGGACTTGACTGATGGGCTGCAGTGCGCGCGAAGATGCAGGCTCCGACGGCTAGATTGGTGAATGGGGAGTTCTTCTGAAGGTAAGTCGAAAGGGGAACGGTCAGGTGAGCGAGCGACTGGGGGATGTGGATATGTATTGGGGTGGGCGCAGTGGCGGATGACATGGCTTCTCGGTGCGGCGATTTTGGTCATTCAAGTGGTCGAATAACATACAATTACTGCGGGGCTGGTTTGGATAGTAAGTGAAAGACAAAAGGAGGTGAAGGGGCGGTGGCCGGTAGAAGAAGTGAAGATAAGGAGAAGTAAGACAGAGAGTGAACGTGTCGCATCCAGTCGTGACGATGGAAAATTAGATAATAGAAGAAGTACTTCAGTCTTTGTATTCAGTCTATGTAGTGAGTCACGATCATAAAGTTGGAGAAATCTTAGAAGTTTTGAAGTTGCGAGACCAGGCTACAGCTTATGGCACCTTTATGTTTTAGGCCACGGCAGGTTGCACGAGGACTTTGAGAACTTGTTTGTCAACGATCACGTGCTTCCACAGCCCCAGATTCCTGAGCAAGTTTTCTTTCATCTCGGAACATGGTTCATATGTGAATAGGATCTGCATGTGAGAGGAAGCGACATGGCTCACAAGGTTTTGGGGCAGGTTCGATTTTCGCGCAAAAGCACGAACAACTTTGCTGCTCATGGTAGTAGTAATAGCTGTCATCCTTTGACTAATCTCAAGGGTCATCTCCAGGATTACGATTCCTTCCGTGGTAGACACAGATACCCTTTCCCCCAGACTTGTGTTTTGGATGTTTCGGACACAGTGGGCTACCAGGCAAATGATCGGGCACGTTGAGCTCAAAGTTCATCGCAGCATCTCGTGCCTCGTCGGCTTCCATTTTGGCTCTGTACCAGTCAACGTCCGACGCGTCTTTCCTCTTTAGGTGCGAACGGGGAGAGCCACCTTCCTTCCTTTCTGAATTCGGTGTGCTGCCTTCGTCGTCCGGTGCGTTATAATCGAAGAAGAAACCCCTGTGCCGGCCAACCTCGCCTGGCAATGGAGGCGTCCCAATTCTGCGCGCTTCGGAGGGTAGGTAGGTGGGAGCACCAGGCTCGGAGATTTCTACTCGGAAATACTGCTTCGAATCAGAGCCGAGGTACATTATATCTGAATCAGGAGTTACAGGCGTCCCCAGCGGTGCCTTTCCAATGTGCACATTGCGGATGGAGCTGGTGTTTGAGTGTCCTCCATAAAGTGGCGAGAGATGCGCATTCCGGGTGTAGCTAGCAGCAATCGAGAGAGTGCTACTCGCGGAGCTTGTTGACGACCTTTGCTTTTCCTTCAGATCTTTGAGGACGCTGGAGGCTCGCTGTAAAAGGTGTCCGGTCAAACTTCTTGTCTGAATAAGCTTAGACGGATGGTGAGCCTCTGGCCCATGCTTCATGCTCGAACGACGCTTGTTCCAGCGGGTCAATACACCATACCTTCCAGGACTTACTGGAGGAGATCTGGTAGACGCTTGAACTGTGCCAGCCAAGGCCTTCTTTGTTCCCAGTCTAGGACCAGTGCTGTGCTGATCCCCATGGTGCTCGGGCAAGGCTACCACTTTAAGAGATGCCGGAGAAGCAAAAGCGGACATGGGCCTGGAAAGGGTTTCAAGGGGAGTTCCCTCCGGTGCCTTGTGAGGTTCAGCAGCCTGCGATTTACGTCCAATCTTGAATTCGATCCAGTGCCCGGATGCCTCAAGCTTCCAGTTGAAGCCTTCTCTAGCCTTGTGATTCGGTTTTGGCTCTCCAGCAGTAGACGGGGTGATGCAGTGACTAGACAAATGGACAAGTCTCTGCAAAGGCGAAGTGTTAGGCGATGCCGGCAACACAGTCGATTCTGAGCGCAACGATCCTACGGACATTTGGCTCCCCAACGTTGACTCCTTTGCGTGTGTGCCTCCAAGGCCTGGACTCAGTGGAGTAGTGGGCGTTTTTTTGCCTGAGTCGGATAATCTCCCCGCCGCTGGCGCGGATCGTAATCTCTGATGCTCTGGCCTTTTTGCACGTCGCTGTGCCTTTCGTACAGTACCCACTGACGAGGTTGGTGCAGGGCTTGTTCGTGGAGAGACCTCAATGGAATGCGCAGTGTCCGATGACCGGTTCGAGCTTCTTGATGGGCGTAAGGACCAAGCACGAAAGAAGGCTGGTTCAACCTCCGGTGTGGTTTTGCTCCTGGCGCTTGGAAAATAAGAGCTATCGCGAGAGCTCATGATAGAAGAATAATAGGAGAGAAACCTAGCAGATAAGACACGCTGCACTGAGGGATCTAAGGAGTTGAGAGCAGAAGTAAAGGAAAGCTTGCATAGCTCCGAGCATTCAATAGGCACACGTCCGAACTGTTCAGCTGCGGTTGAGATAGTAAAGGTAGAACAGAGAAGGAGCGATCCGTTCGGAAGGGCGCTACAACAGCTACAACAAGGTACACCAGAACGAAGTAAGGCTCCACATCTAGTTTAATACCACACGCAATAAGAGATGGATTTTGCCTTTAGGTGCTGGGAATGGGTGACATTTCGTGGACGCGCCGTTAGCATCGCGAACCACCACTTAACGAGTATGTAAGCCCAGAGCATGGTAGTTTTCTCACTATGGCATGCATCGCCGAGCTTCAATACTCCGGAAGGTTGATATTCTCTTCCAAGTCAGCTAATGGGTCCATATGCTGGCATAAATCTCTCAATCATGCACCGAGTTGTCCGTTCAAATGTCCATTCCTCACCGGTTGTATTGACCAATGGTGGTCTACGGCAATAGGATCTGGGTCGCACGTAGAGTCTCCCAATCCCTTCCGCTTTCGCTGCTGTTCATGGATACCGAACGCGTCACAGCGTGGGTAGCTGAGTTCGAAGTTTTACGGATTTCCAAGAGTTTACTACTTTACATGTACTGTTGCGGATGCTTGACCGGCACCACCGGGAAGCAGACCGCTAGTGTCCTTAGTGTATACGGGAGAACTATGATGCGCATCGATTGATAATGATCCAGCATCTCGATATTCGAATTGCCACAAGCCAAATCTTGACATTCATACCGCTCTTTGATAAAAGAATTGTCGTTTCATATTATCCGACCATGTCTGCTGTCATGCAAGCCTCTTGATTTTTTTCACTCCACTCGTTTCCGTCCCAAAACGTTTTCAGAGCATGGTCTGTAGCCAAACCCTACCATGGAGGTGTGCTCTCCGCAGAGTTCGCCGACAGCCTCCGAATATCCTTTTCGTCGCACGATCACGGAGCCTTCATGTTACCACCTGTTGCGTTCAGACCTCAGTCCTCCGTACGCCGCAGTATTCTTCTGAATTCCCGCCCCCAAAGTCCCGGCGATACCGCTTCATTAGCACCTCGATTCCTAGGCGGAAAGAATCGCCCCCTGATGATGTCCCGGAGCCAATACCGCCTCCGAACGAGACCAAGGCTAAGGCCGAGAGGCAAGACCCTTCGGCGTCGGAAGGAAGCGCTGTCAGTGAGGTTGTCGAAGCAAAAAAGGGATCGGATGCACCTACTTCCGGCTCTACAGCTCCTGGCAGCGGGAGTAACTTAAAGGGTGGTAGCAGCGGCAGTGAATCTGGGTCGGGAGGTAGCGACGGTGGCCGAAAAAGTGGACGCAGGGTCTCTACAGAGAAGGCGATACAAAAACCCAGCGTTCCCGATGTCTACCCTCAAGTTATGGCCATACCTATTGCAAAGCGCCCATTATTTCCAGGCTTCTACAAGGCGATCACTATTCGAGACCCGAACGTATCGTCAGCTATTCAGGAGATGATACGACGGGGCCAGCCCTACGTTGGTGCCTTTTTGTTCAAAGATGAGAACTCGGACAAGGATGTCATAGAGAGCATGGATGATGTACATGATGTCGGAGTCTTCGCACAAGTCACAAGTGCGTTCCCCGTTAATGGGGAAGAAAAGAGTCTTACGGCGGTTCTTTACCCGCATCGCAGAATACGAATGTCCAATTTGATACCGCCTAGAGTCCACACAGATGCTGCGGAAGGTTCTCCTGCCCCGCCAGTGGCAGAATTTCGTCCGCTAGATGATCCCGCAAATAAAGAAAGTGGCAAGGATGACAGTCCGGACAAAACTGGAGACGTTGTTGCAAGCTTCGAAGAACCAAATGCGGCACCGCAGTCCACGCAAATACAAGCATACGAGCCCACCTCGTTCCTACGGGACTTCGCCGTCAGTCTAGTAAACGTTGATAATCTAGTCGAGGAACAGCACGACAAGAAAAGCCCTGTGATCAAGGCCGTCACAAGTGAACTTGTGAATGTTTTCAAGGAAGTGGCACAACTCAACCATCTATTCCGGGACCAGATTTCTACGTTCTCAATGAGCCAGTCTGCTGGCAATATTCTGGATGAGCCTGGAAAATTGGCTGACTTCGCTGCAGCAGTTTCAGCCGGTGAAGTTCGGGAACTTCAAGAGGTTTTGGAGACCATGAACGTGGAAGAACGGTTGTCCAAGGCATTGATGGTCTTAAAGAAAGAGCTCATGAACGCGCAGTTACAAAATAAGATCTCTAAGGATGTTGAGAGCAAGATCCAAAAACGACAAAGGGAATACTGGCTTATGGAACAAATGAAGGGTATACGCCGAGAATTGGGCATCGAATCAGACGGTAAGGACAAGATGGTCGAGAAGTTTCGAGAGAAGGCCAACAAGCTTGCAATGCCGGAGGCGGTGAAGAAAGTCTTTGATGAAGAACTCAACAAGTTAGCTCATCTTGAGCCTGCAGCGTCAGAGTTCAATGTCACTCGAAATTACCTTGACTGGCTTACGCAGATACCCTGGGGTCAGCAAAGCGCGGAGAATTTCGGTATCAAAAACGCAATGACCGTGTTGGATGAGGATCACCATGGTTTGAAAGATGTCAAGGATCGCATACTTGAATTCATTGCGGTTGGAAAGCTGCGCGGAACCGTTGAAGGAAAGATACTCTGTTTTGTGGGGCCACCTGGCGTGGGAAAAACCAGCATTGGGAAGTCCATCGCGCGGGCACTCAATCGCCAATATTACAGATTCAGTGTCGGGGGTTTGACAGATGTCGCTGAGATCAAGGGTCATCGACGAACATACGTCGGCGCTCTTCCAGGTCGCATCATCCAAGCGCTGAAAAAATGCCAGACGGAGAATCCACTAATCCTCATCGATGAGGTCGACAAGATCGGCCGAGGCCATCAGGGTGACCCTTCGTCTGCCCTTCTCGAGCTATTGGACCCCGAGCAGAACAACTCCTTTCTCGATCATTACATGGACGTGCCTGTTGATCTGTCTAAAGTACTATTCGTATGTACTGCTAACATGACCGACACCATCCCACGACCTTTACTCGACAGGATGGAAATGATCGAGTTATCGGGCTATGTAGCGGATGAGAAGATGGCCATTGCGGAAAGATACCTTGCCCCAGCAGCCAAAGAGCTAAGTGGACTCAAGGAAGTTGACGTCTCCCTTGATAAAGGAGCTATAGAGGAGCTCATTAAGTCTTATTGTCGTGAAAGCGGCGTCCGCAACTTGAAGAAGCAGATAGAGAAGGTCTATCGCAAGTCAGCATTGAATATCATTCGCGATGTTGGTGAGGATGTCTTCTCGGAGGACAAGGCTTTAACGGATGAAGGCAAAGCTGCCATGAAAGAGTCGATGAAGGACGAAAGCGATGTAAAAGAGACGCCAGGGTCCATTGAGAAAGAAACCACCACAGAGCCACGCAAGAGCTTGAAGGTTCCTGACAATGTACACGTGGCAATTGGCAAGGACAATCTTAAGGACTATGTCGGGCCTCCAGTCTTTACGTCTGACCGTCTTTACGAAACGACACCGCCGGGAGTCGCAATGGGCCTTGCCTGGACCAGCATGGGCGGTGCGGCTCTGTATGTGGAGTCAATCCTCGAGTCCGCTCTCGGTTACTCATCACGGCCCGGGCTTGAAAGAACAGGGAACCTAAAGAATGTGATGAAGGAATCAACCGTCATCGCGTACTCATTCGCAAAGTCAGTCATGGCTCGCATGTTCCCTGCGAACAAGTTCTTCGACAAAGCCAAATTGCATCTGCACTGTCCAGAGGGCGCTGTCAAGAAGGATGGTAAGTTTCTACAGAGCCTGTAGGAAAATCAGCGCCGCAGCAGTTAACAAATAGCAGGTCCTTCTGCAGGCATCACGATGGCTACATCACTGCTGTCGTTGGCGTTGGACATGCCACTGGACCCCACTGTTGCAATGACCGGCGAGCTGACAGTGACCGGTAAAGTCTTACGCATTGGAGGCCTCCGGGAAAAAACCGTTGCAGCGCGACGAGCTGGCGCCAAGACGATCATCTTTCCGTCGGACAACATGTCCGACTGGCTCGAGCTGCCTGAAGTAAGCGATCCACGTCCTTGACCGCAGACTGTGGTGGCTGATTACGATGATTAGAATATCAAAGAAGGAATTGATGGCCACGCGGCCAGTTGGTACTCCGACGTTTTTGATCTGGTATTCCCAGATATCGACTATGATCGAGCAAATGACTTGTGGAAAACACAATTGGCAAAGCCAGCCAAGGACAATGCCGAGTCGCACGATGAGGAATGAACGATTTCATACACCAATAGATTCGCAGTATCACAATTAATTAAAGGCGACAATATCTGCATGGTCAGGGATTCAATAAGCGGCATTATTAAGGCGTTTGGTGGCACCCATTTGCGTTTGGGTAGTGATCTGGAACCACAAGCCAAGGTATCGAAGGGCTGAAGAACATCTCCGCTATGGTGCATCGGACATATGTATAGGCACGAAGAGATCTAGATAGTGCGCTGGCTGGGAGAGACCTTCATGTAGATATATAAGATGTATATATCGATTGCCCATCACAATCAAAGAAATCCGAGTCACGAGGACATACAAAATGAATTAACGTGTCATGCAACAAGCTGCCATCGCATACGCGCCAGGACTGACGGACCCCAAGCCAGACGAAGGATGAGAGCGATGTCCAGACCTACTGGTCGTCGACTGACTGTACTCGGACGAGAATCAGCGTCATAGCGTGCCAGAGGGGACCGTACAGCGTCATGTAGGACGGCCCAATGAGATGTTTCAAAGACGAATGGGATTCTCGAGTACCGGCCAGTCTGCCCTGCAAATGTGTCAAATCGCACAGTTAGTTCCAGGCCTTCTGCATGTTAAAGCACACAAAGCTCAATGTTTTCGACTGCTGGTACAGCCTATCGAACCATTATCGCTATTCTGCCACTGTGGAACGTTTCTTGACGATCTCCAGCAACAACGTGCTTATGCATACTAAGCACGGGCCGTCCAGTCAGGACAGCACATGGCATGGCAAGGGTGACCGCTGTTCCTTTAGTTTGCGACCGGCTTCTGTCATTAGGCAAAGCCGCCTTCGACGGCGAAGAGGATGCACGAATGGAAGCAGAGGCGGAGCAGAATACCCACAGTGTCAACGGTGCCACGTCAATGGGAAGAAAGTGAAAGACATAAAGACAGACTAACGTAGCGAAATGCGCATGCACCAGCAACCGAACAATGATTGGAAGCCTCACACCACCTTCCACGCCCAATCCCGACATCTTGCAGCCATGCCACCAAATGAGGAAAAGCAAACCAAGTATGGGAATGCAAGCAACCGTTCTGAGACTGTCGGCCATGGTATCATCTTGCCAGACGAGCAAAGTCGGAGGGATCGGACCGCTAGCATCTAGTAGAGCTCACCGGAGCTGGGGACTCCTCAGCCGAAGCGAGCGCGTCCAGAGGAACCGGGTACGAACAATAATGAGTTGGCTGTCATTACGAGTCCTGTACGCAAACACTGCCATTGAACGCACGGTCCCGCTCGCATGGGAAGATCAGTGATGTGACATTACTTGACAATGCTGAGATCTGCGCGCATTCTCCACCAACCGATGGGAGCAGGATCTTGCAGAGTTGACTGGCGCGCGTTGATGTACTGGTGATGGAGGCTTGGAGCCCGGAGCAGGAGTAGTGAGAGAGCTACGGCTTCGTACCAAACAAACCAATCGGCCTGGGACTGCGTTTGGGTTTTAAGGAGGAATTGCCTGAGTCGAGGTGCCTAAGAGTAAGGGGGCCACCAGGGGCCGCTACTCGATGGGCGTAAGCTCGGCACCAAAAAGCCTCACCTACCTTTTTCAGCGCCTGTTGGCCGTCTTGCTTCCCCTCTGTGCCACCTCGGGGCAGCGAATGGCATCTGTAAACTATCTTCGTCCTTCTCCCCAAGCTGCGAATTGACCATATACAACTCTGAGGCCTTCAATGTACTGTAGCCTTACTTCAATGACCTCCCAGCTACTTGACCTCATTTTTACCATACCTCCAGAGCTCCACCTTCACCTCCACCTTCACCTCCACCTCCACCTCCGCCTTCACATACTCCTCCGGGACCGACGACAATAAGTTTCGTTTGCGTTGTATGATCCAACTAAAATTTCCATGGCTATTGCGATGGCCTCCATGACCAACCCGCCGCTGTCCGTCGAATTGGCAAAAAAAGAGCAAAGGCTCCGCATGTGGCACCGCTTCAGCATCAAAAACTGGCTGGGGCGTGAGGAGCAAGTGCGATGTCCCAACCGGGATCTAAAGCAGCAATCGCAGACACCCAGACCCGGGTTGGGCCGCCGTTTGTCACGGAAGGTCGTACCAGGTTTGCCGCGACCGGGCACCTTTCGACGTCAAAATTCCGAGCGAAGGGAGAGGCTTACACCGGTTGAGCCATCGGTTGTCGAGCGTAGGGCCGTATCGGTTGAACGCCGCCGAGCGCTGAGTGCTCGACCTGCCTCTCCTCCACCAATCGCCATACCCAAACATTCTGCCCCAGCAGTGCTAGAGCTCGACGATGGCTACCCTTCCGTCGGGAGGCGAGACACTTGTCCAGACTTATCACTCCACGATACCGACATTCACCAGCATCCACCTCCACCTTCTCCCCCTCCTCCCCCACCCTCAGACCACAACGCCAACGTCGATGAGCCAGCGCCTTCCGAAGCCTCGGGTGATCAAGATATGGATGAAGAGATCAAAGAAGAATTGGAGAAGAAATGGATCCTGAACCTGAGCATGCACTTTCGGGATCACTCACCGCGTGAAAAGTTCTTCCTCACCTACGCAGAAACACCACATCGATGGAGACGGGTAACCATCTCATGCGACTATCGAGATGCACCAGTAGAGTCTTTAGAGAATGACCTTCAGGCTTTACACTTTCAACGAGATAAAAGTGCACGTATCTACGAGTCCATTCGCATGTCATTGCCTGACATTCAATTCTACGATACTGTCACTAACCTGAAGCTCGAGACCAGGGATGAGAGGCTCCATGTTCATGTCACGGAAGATGTCAATGAAATCATCCCCTATCCAGCGGTCAGTGCGGTACAGCACATCCCAGGCAAACGTTTCAAGGAGAGCGAATTGAAGTTCGAGGCTCATATGTCTGGTTTTGTCTACAAGGTCCAGGTCCAGAACGAGATGTGGATCAAGAAGGAAATACCGGGGCCGGACAGCGTCGATGAGTTCCTTTACGAGATTAACGCACTGACCGAGCTGAAAGGTTCGACAAGCGTAGTACAGTTCAAAGGGTTGGTCGTTGACGAAGGGGAGTCTTTGGTCAAGGGCCTCCTGATCGGCTTCGCGGAACAAGGGGCGCTCGTAGATATGTTATATGACAACAAGGGACATTTGTCTTGGACGAGAAGAGAAAAATGGGCAAAACAGATAACGCAAGGCCTTTCCGAAATACATGAAGCTGGCTTCGTACAGGGAGACTTCACGCTTTCTAACATTGTCATCGATGAGCACGACGACGCCAAGATCATTGATATCAACCGGCGAGGGTGTCCCGTGGGCTGGGAGCCACCAGAAATCTCAAAGCTAATCGAAAGTGGTCTGAGGATCTCAATGTATATTGGAGTAAAGTCCGATCTTTTCCAGCTTGGCATGGTACTTTGGGGACTTGCCAAGGAAGAAGACGAGCCGGAACGACATCCACGGGATCTGACCTTGCACGCGGTACGGGATGATCTTCCTCCGTATTTCTGCGACTTGACAGCTCGTTGTCTTAGTAAAGATCCCAAGCGGCGATGGGCCGCAAGAGACCTCCTGTCAATGTTTCCACTGCTGGACAGTGGGAATCTCGAACCCTTGGACCCACGGCACGAGAGCCCGGCGGGCAACTTGGACGAATTGGAAGCAGATCTGGGGGCACCAAGTCTTGAAGGGTATGACTTAGATGGTTATAGCATCAGAGATGGGGAGTTGCCGCACGGCCACTATGTTCAGTCTAGCCGACCCGGTTCGGTCGACATACCCTTCGATGGCCCAGGCTCGTATATGGATATTGGTAGAGGTCGCCGGCCGCCTTCGAACATCTCACATCTATCTTTCTACAACCGGTCCCGGCCTGCGTCACCTGGACACAGCGAAAGCTACGAGCCACAGATCGTTCCCGTCTCACCAAGTGGAGAGCATCGGTGGGGTGAACTCGAGATTGGCGGCACCCCTTACATTGTGCAGAGGGACTCCTTTCCCTATCAGACCTTCAACGGTCATTCTCCAGCAGTTGTACCAGGCTTTGGGCGTCAATTTTCACATGTGGACTCTGGGCTAGCGGACATGGACTTATTGAATGGCGTTGGTGAGCATGAGAATTTGAGAGGCGACAACAAATATAGACGGGACGGTACTCCTCGCGGAGGAGCAGACGAGCTAAGTCTCGAAAATAACGACAGTCACGGAAATTGACATGACATGAACTATGCATTGGAAATATGGTTGGGCTTTTGCACCGCATTCTGAGCGCGAACTTGCGGAGCTCTATAATCGGTCCTCCTCATGCTGCCTAGCGAGTCGTATGGGAGGTTATCTCTTGTAACATAGTAGTCTATAGTGAAGCATCTTGTAACATAGTAGTCTATAGTGAAGCATTTGGTATATGATTCTTCGTCCAGATGGGATAATACACTTTCCCTCACCGAAGGAGCATCTTCGACCATTCAATCAAGGTCACTACAATTCAACGCATGTGGGATTGATCGCCCAAGTAAAGTGTGCGCTGGAGAGGGGCAATATAGGCCGCATCACTCTATGTATTTCCTTCTGTCTAGGTGGGCAACAATTGAAGGTCCAATCAATGTCGTCCCGCTGTCGTCATGATGATTGATGAAAGACCGCCTAATCATTCCGAGTCCCATGCTCGAGCACAAGTTAGGAAGTAAACTCGAACATCGGTTTGTCCGAATCCACATCGACAAATACTATGGCCAACGTTGGACGCACAGAAGCTGGTCCACCCAAGCATCTGACCATCGATCCCTCCAAAGCTCAACCTCCGACTCGAGATCTCCCTGCCGGCGCCAAACTCCCCAGCTCGCTTCCGGACGCCAAAGAGACTCAAGTCCATCCCAAGAACGCCGGTGGTGAGAATGCAAGCTTGCTCTTTGTGGGAACGGCGACTACGATTCTGTGGGTCGGCTAAGAGATATGCGACTTAGCTGGAAGGCTGACGGAGCACTCCAGAGAATGGGAGGGCATTAGATTGATGACCGATCCGGTACGTGAACCCTACGTCAACCCCTGTTTACTATGAAGATTTGAAGAATACTCTAGATAGACGATGCTGATGAAAAGCCATCCAGAATTTCTTGCATGCTGGTGATCATGTTCATTTGGGTCCAGGGGTATGCCGGCCATTGATCCGTTCAACCAACTTGTTCCATGGATCTTGACGACTTCTGTAGGTTACGGGAACCAGAAAGACGAACCCAGCAATCGACCTTCATGATCTTCCTCGCATTGACTTGATATGTCTCTCGCACTACCATGCGTACGTGCCTCTCCTTCCTCTTCATACACAAGTTGTACACATCTCTCCCGTTCCATTTTCTTTCCTTGTTTCTTCCCCTCCTCTGCTCTATAGGTGTTTTTCATCAAGCTTTTTCCCTGCGATTTTGGCGCTCAACCCCTTCTACCTTCTTTCAACCCTTCTCTCTCCTCGCTTTTCCACCCCCTCCAACCCACTAACGCCCCCCCCCAAGTGACCACTTCGACGACAAAGTCGAAGCCTCCCTCCGCCGCGACCTCCCCATCATCACCACCCCCCACGCCAAAACCCACCTCGCCGACTCCAAAAGCCCCGAAGAAGCCTTCACCGCCGTCCACGACCTCGACTTCTTCCAGGACATGTTCGTCGACATCCAATCCTCTGAAGGAGGCGAAGGGAAGCGGCCTGCGCTTAAAGTGACTGGCATGCCGGGGAAGCATGTCCCGCCGGGGGTGCTGGGGACGTTGAATGATTTGATCAACGCGGTGGGTGTCTGCTTCTTTCCTTGTCTGTGTGCTGTTTTGCTGCTTTTGCTATGTAGGCGCAAGGAAAGAGGTGTGCGGGAGGAGCCGCCGGTAGAAAGGAAAGGCAAAGAGATTCAACGGAGTATAGAGGGAACTTGACTGACAACAACAACAACAACAACAGATCCCGCCCACCAACGGCTGGATGCTCGAACTAGGCTACAAGTCCTCCGACTCCGACTCCTCCTTCCACTGCGGCTATCGGTTCGTCTCACCACCCCCCTCCCTCCCCTTTCCCCACGCACCTCCCCATCCCCACATCCCCCCCCAACCCAGCCCCCCCCTAACCCCCCCCTTCCCCCCAACAGCATCTACATCTCCGGGGACACCCTCCTCGTGCCCGAACTCGCCGAGATCCCGCGCCGCTACAGCGGGCAGGCCATCGACCTCATGCTCGTTCACCTCGGCGGCACGACGATCCCGTCGCCGAGCATCCCGCTGCTGATGGTGACCATGGATGCGGCGATGGGCGTGCAGCTGATCAAGCTCATCGATCCGGATGTCACGGTGCCGATACACTATGAGTGAGTGTTGTCTCCCTCATGCTCTCTTGTGTTGTGTTGAGTGTTTTCTGAATGAATGGAGAGGATGGATGGTTGACATGGGTGGTGGGTAGTGATTACGATGTCTTCCTGTCGCCGCTTGAGGACTTTAAGAAGGCGGTTAGGGAGGCGGGGTTTGAGGATCGGGTGGTGTATTTGGATCGGAAGGATGCGTATCGGTTCAGGGTTGGGGATGGGAAAGAGAGTTGAAACGGGGATCAGGTTTGTGGGGAAAGGGAAGGACGTGGTTATGTGTCGATATGGTCATACAGAAGCAGAAAGGCTGAAGCAACGTACACTAATTCCGTTTCATAAATCCCGATGCGTCGTATCAGGATATCTGCCAGAGTTCAAACGCCTGCTGCCGCAGCAAGCCCGTTCCTCATCCAGAGCTGCCGCCGAGAGCCGCCCCAGGACGCCGTATCCCCAACCAGACCGTCTCCCAGCCAAATCACTTCAAGTCCGCAGCGGTGAGACTTTGCACCACGCTCGTGCCCTCCTGGAAGCGGGTCCGGAAGATGCGGTTCGCGTTCTGGAACATGCCGTCCTTGAGACTTACCACGATGAACTGACTGCCCTTGAACCGCGTCTTGATCAGGCGGCCAATGTTCTGCGTATGCGAGAGGTCCAAGGCCGCGTCGACTTCGTCGAGGATGTACATGGGTGCAGGCTTGAATTGGAGGAGGGCGAGGATGAGGGAGAGGGCTATCAGTGACCTGTCGCGCAGAAGTCAGCACTCGAGACTATCGAAGGGCGACAGGAATATATGTCTGGGAGCAACGACTGGGAATTTGCCTGGGACTGCGTACCGTTGCCCACCGCTCAGCTCGGTAAGACTCTGTTTCCAGACCTTCCCCAAGCTAACCTTGACCTCTAACCCGTCACTAATCGCCTTTCCCTCCGGCGGATCGAGCTTCGCGAAGCTCCCCGGCAACAGGTCTGCAAAGATCTGCCCGAAGTCGCCATTGACTTTCGTCCACGTCTTGTGCAACGCTTCCTTCTTGTACTCGTCAAGACTGACGATCGTCTCTTCGATCTTCCGCTTGTCGCGCACCACCGTCTTCATCATGTTCTTCAGCGAGGCTTCTTTCTTTTCCACGCTGTCGATCATGTTCATGACCTTGGGGTTGATTTTCTTCTTCATGCCTTGGAAGCGCTCGGTGAGGTTCTTCAGCGAGGATTTGCTTTCGGCGATGTTCTGACCGTGGAAATTATAGGGTGTGTTGGCGCGGCCGAACGAGTCCTTTTCGTCGCTGATCCAGTCATGCTCGCTTTCCATCTGGGCCAGGGTTTGCGACGTGGCGGTGTGTTCTTTCTGAGACTTTTCGATGGCGTGCGAAAGCTTTTGCATCTCGAGACCTTCTTCAGTGATGCGAGATGCTTTCGAGCGGGACGTGTCTTCGAGAGATCGGAGTTCTTCATCATAACCGGTGAGTTTGGCGCGTTCATCGGCGAGGCGAGCTTGGAGTTGGTCATGCGCATTCTGGAAGGGTTGTTAAAAAAGCTGCAGTCAATCTACGTCACCTAGAGGATTTACCTTTGCTTGACGTTGCTCTTCTTGCAGGTCTTGAAGCTCGAACCCTTGCGCTTTCAAGGATGCGTCGACCTCGGCGAGCTGTTCCTGAGCGGTGGCAACATCGGCAGCGGCCTGTTCTGATTCCAATCGCGCAGATTGCAACTCTTTCTGCAAGGTCTTCACAGCTACAGAACTTTTGATCTGCAATCTTCTAAGCTTTTCTGCGGACGACTGTAGTTCGGCCAATTTATCGTCCTTGTTATCATGGAAGTCGCTCATGTCCCTTTCTATCCTTTTTATGTCTTTTGTGGCTTCCGTGTGGCGGACCTTTGCCTCCGAGATGTCCTTCTTCAGCTGATCAATTTTGGTCTTCATTTCCTCTACTGCTTGAATGATCTACACTCGATATCAGCGTTTGTCCAATTGAAGAGCACAGATGGGCAGAGCAGACAGAAGACGATGAATTCCCATTGATTTGATCCTCCGTCAGCTTGACCTCATGCATTTTCAAATCTAGCTCCTGTTTGGTTTTCCGTGCAGAGTCAAGCTTCTTCTTCTCTTTCGCCAAAGAAGACTGGAGTTCGTTCAAAGCATTGTCCCGAATTGCAAGCTCCTTGGTGATCTCGTTCAACTGTTGTAGCGTCACAAGGACGCCGCTCGAATTTGGTGAGCTTCCACCTGAGAGAGTTCCGGATGGGTCGTAGATATCTCCTTCAAGAGTGACACTCTTCATCCTAACAGCATCATTAAATGTCACAAGCTTGGCTGTTGCAGCATCCTCGCAAATCAAACTTGACCCGAAGACATATTCCATGGCTTTGGTGACTTCCTCCTCGTAGCCAATGTAGTGCAAAGCAAGATCGACCTTTCCTGGAGCAAGCTTTCTAGCCGCACCGATCTTGTCTGCCGCTGCACGGAAAGCAGATATCTTGTTCAGTGGAATAATCGTCACCCGCTTCTTCAACTTCCCGTCTCGCAAGAGTTGAGATCCTGTATCCGCGGAGTCGACAACCACGTTATATAGCCGTCCTCCAGCGCAAATTTCTAGTGCTGTCCCTGCTCCTGTCTTGGACTTGTCCAAAGTAAATAGTTGGGCGACTAGTCCCTTGACACTTGATCGATCAAAGTTCGGAGTAGGGTCACTGTAGCTGAAATCGATGTTTGTGACTTTGCGCTTTAAAGAATCTGCTTTATCTTGGAGGCTTCTGATCTCCTTATGCAGAGAAGCTTCTTGATCAAGCATGCCCTCGTCTTTGCCGGGCTCGTAACCAAGCTTCCCCAGCTCAGCCTCCAACTTCTTCGCGTGACTTCGCAGGTTCTCCAGATCTTTGAGTAGGCCCGCATTTTGCTCCTTTGCTTTCTTTGCCCGGGGCTCGTCCTCTCTAATCCGCTTTTTGAGATGGGTAATCTTGAGTTTGGCTTGCTCTTGCTCTGTCGCCGCAGCGCTGACACGGTTCCGAGCATCATGCAGTTGGCCTTGGTATCCGCTCTCTTGGCCTTCTTTGGATGCGACCCCAGTCTGCAGTGTCTGTAGTAATTCCTCCTTCTGCTCGACATCTGCGGTTTGTTTATCTAGGTCAGCCTTAGCCGCATCGTATTGTATTTGTAGCTTTTTATGGACTCTTTTCTTCTCCGACACCAACGACTCGAGCTCATTGACCGATATCTCAATTCCTGTTCGCCTGTTCTGTTCCTCGCCCACGCTTGCCTCCTTGAGCTCAAGGACAGTGGCTAGCCGCACAGTCTCATGCGAATGAGCCTTGACTTCCTCTTCCAAAGCCTGGAACTTCCCTCCTTTCCGAAGCTCCTTCTCCCTTGCGGCTTTCACCTTCTTGACGTCTTCTTCCAGATGTGCGATCTCATTCCTAAGCCTGGTCGCTGACTCTTCCAGTTCCACCGACTTCCGCTTTTTAGTTCCTAAGTCGGCAACAGACTGCTTAAGCTTCTCCTTGTTGCGTACGTAGTCGTGGGCGACCACCAGTCGAGTCAACCGCTCAAGATCACTCTGAGTTTGCTGGAAGTCCAGGAAAGCCCTCTTCTCGGTCCTCAGCTTCTCCAGCTTCGGCTCGATTTCGTCTTTCAACAGCTCGGTAATCTCTTGCACCTTCATCTCCTTCTTCGCCATCGTTTTGAAGGCTTTATCCCTTCTGTCCTCGAACATCCTCGTCCCAGCCGCTTCTTCGATCATTGCGAGTATCTCCACAGGCTTCATGTTCAGGACCTTGGTGATCCGCCCTTGCATGATGAGGAAGTTGGGGTTATTGATGTTGAGCTGAACCGATTGAAAGAGGTTTTGGACGGTTTGTTGCTGCGCACGGTGGCCATTGATGAGGTATTTACTGGTGCCACCTAAAACAATCTGCCTGGTAACTGATATCTGGGCATACTCTTCAAAGCCTATGGGTGACTTCTTCTTGTCGCGATTGTCAAAACATATTGTTACGCTAGCCTTCGTCACACCTGCCTGTCCTCTTTTGTAGATGAGGTCCTAGGGGAAGCTCAGTATGGGGAAGCCATCCCAATCCAAGCAGCGCATACCTGAATGTTCTGCGCCCGCACAGTGCTCATGCTCGTTATCCCCAGGACGAAGCATATGGCGTCCAGAATGTTGGATTTCCCGCTGCCATTGAGACCTGTGATAGAGTTGAAACTCTCATCCCAGCCGCTGATAACAGTCCGAACGGCATAGCTTTTGAATCCATCGATCACAATCTCAACCACCTTCATGATGCGCAAAAGTTATGTGTAAGGTCTTAGATCTAGCTGTCGAATGACGCGCTGTCAATATTTACGGGTCGAGCTGCATCAGTGTCGCGCTAGCCGCATACAGCCAGATGAAGTGGCATGGAAGTCCATAGGGAACCCATTTGCTTACCATACACGATGAATGGGCGGCAGACACCCTAATACGGGATAGGCTTGAGTGAGAATAGTACTTCCTTAGACACTTTGCTCATTACGGCGGGGTTCCCCGAAGTCGCTCATCAACCGAGTCTCCGGCATCACAGGCCCACGTTTGCTGTTGCCCACTTAGGCTGGTTTCTCAGCGTTGCACGCCAAAGAAGTGGATTTCAGCATCAAATTCCACTCTCCAAGACAAAGGACTCAATAACGCTTGACCTCTTGGACTGAATCGGTCGGATTGCCAAAGATGTTGTCTTGTATACGCCGAACTGTTTCGCATCTCAAATTCCATTGGCAGATAACTCGAACTGTTAATGGGTACCTGTTACGTTACGAAGGTGTGTGATGCAGAAAAAGCGGCGTGAACAGCGCTCGTCGATTCGATTCAGGCATACATTGTTACAGGCACGGAGATGGATAATTACTGTATCTTGCCTAGCTTCTAGTAGCAGCCATGTGCCTCCACAGCTTCATGTCGGAGACTTAACCCGCTCATGGCTTGATAATAAATAACCTGACGCCTAGAATATCTGCTCGCCCAACAACGCCGTATAAGACTGCTAAAATCGCCAGACTTGGGACCGAATATTGTAGGAAAATCCTCCACTACCTTCAAAACGAAACCGCCGATGTTCAACGGAAACCATGTGCTGTGAGAACGTCGCCATCGCTCATCAAGTCTCTGAGTCCTGACACCTTTGTCCAAGATCGTGGTAGTGAAAAACACAGCCGTCTCTGTCGTTAGGGGATTGCCAGGCCTTCTTGCCAACTCTTCGCCGCATAGCTTCGAACATGTCGACCATGAATGTCTCGCTCTTCTTCATTTGCAGCCGAGCACACAGCGCTTTGGCCGCTATTTCGCTCGTTTGCTTCTTCTCCGTATAGATCGAGAGGAATTGCTGGACCATTAGACTCCTCAGAGGCGATCCAGGGTTGGTTCTTTGATACACCTGATTGCAACGCTCGGAGCCGGATATCCTGTTTTCCGTAGCGTAATACTGGCGCAATCGGTCCATCGTCAAGTTTTGTAGGCTGTGCAACCCTCTTGCTTCTGCCATATAATACAGGTTGAAGTAGAGGTCTGTACTACCGATATGATCGTCTTCGAAAGTACCTCCCTTCTCTTTGCATCTCTTCACTATGGATTTGAGCTTCTGCGAGTATAGCCAAGTGTGAAAGAGCTGAAAAACTTCGGCGTCGTCGTCTGGCAAGTAGAATTCCTTATTGGCGTCCTCGTTCTGCTCGATGCCTCTCAAACGTCTCTTGAAACATGCGCACGATTGGCAGAGGAGTGTTGCGTGAACGACGAAGCACTTTCTCTTGGGTCCTACGAAAATACTGACTCCTGGACCCGACAACAATCTAGCGCCAGAGATCAGTATTGGGACGAGGTCAGTGATAACGATATCGTACCCGCTCATGTCTTCACCGATCATATTCGACATCTTGTCCTGCTAATCGGAGGAGCGTGCGCGAATGATGTAACGTCCGTAGTTAAATTACAGTTCGACGAGGGATATTGAGGGCGCCGGCATCTCTCAAGCATCTCAATCAAGGCCAGTAGAGGTTGCCAAGGTAGTGAAGGAATCAGATTGATGGCATTGAGGTCTTTGATCGCTCGTGGACTTGAAGGCTTGTGAAAAAGTGGTAGGTAGGGAGTGTTCACGTGGTTGCGTTGACCTGCTGCTTTGCTCTCTCGCACTGGAAGCTGGGACAGCCGGCCCAGTGGCTACACGAGTCCAAATTGTGCTCTGAGAACTCAGTTGAACAAAAGCTAGATGGAAAGATACGAGCTCGAATCTGATATCTCAAGTTAGCACACCTGATATAGAAAGTCGCTGCAGGTTTCTGAGAAATACTATCACTTACTTCCGAGGGTCGGGTGGAAGATTGCCTCTCACACCAGGATGGAAGTGCTCCGCATTGCTAAATCTGGGGAGGATCAGGTTAGAATAGGCAAGAGGATGCGATGAGAGTCAAGTGAAGGAGATAGAATGACGTTTGAACGCAATGTAATGCAGGTCATGCGTGGAGATAATCGCAAGGAATCTGAAAGCTGGACAGCCCGATAGGGAGCTGTTGTGAAGGTCTCAGTCACTCCACTTCAGTTTGCGACTGCGGCGTTGGTAGTAGATTCTGATCGGCATTGGAACAACATCCCGGTGAAATTAAGCTCCGGATGAATTGAACAGCATCGGTGATCCCAAGCGTGTGCAAATAAGCCAAAGCTTGGGGGTAAGTAGAGGTCTTTCAACTCACAGCGTCTATGGCTGTCTTCAGATTCCACCTCGGAAGAATGTTCTCGGTATTGGCAGAGCCGAACGCTCATAGGCTTCCAGATAATGTTGTATAAGACTGGAAAGCGTTCAAGTATCTGTTAGCTCGACTTGTAGGTTTGACCGTTTGGTAATGACGGTTCACTGGTCGGTCCACAAGTCCGATGATGACTCTTGAGGGAGTAAGATGAAGTAGGGCAACCAGCGTTGAAAGTCAATTCACCACAGCGCCACGCACGCACGGCCGTTACGCCACCTAATCAGGCATTGGATAGGCTGATCCAACCAGTGCCATCAAGATACCAATTGTTCGTTTCGTAAGACCGGAAGGACATGACCTGTAGCATTTCTCGGTAATCTGGATGTCCCTATGCTATTCAAATCTGGTCACGCCGAACGCTCCCAATGCAACAACTGCATAACGCCACAACAGCCGCCTATGTGCATAGATCATGAGCTCGTAGCTTGATACGTACTGTTACTCTTCAGCGACGAGATTGGTGCCCTCCCGCAGACCTTGCACAATCAGCTCCTCCTTCTCGGCCCTCTGGTAAATGTCCCTCACATCATCTACATTCGAGTTAGCGCTAGGTCTCTTCGTTACATACAGGTTTGCATACCTGTCGTAGTTTCAAAATGACTCGTTGCATCGTAGCTCTTCGAGATGAAGATGTTGTCGTTGTTGCCGCTTTCCAGCGGCTCATACAGAGGAATAGGTGGCCCTAGAAATCGCTCTTCGATCTTACCCAGTCTCTCAAATCCAGGCTGTAGCTCAAGGTGATGGTTACTCGATGTTTCGGCAATGGTTGACACAATGGCGATATAGTATCCTTTCGGGCATACGTTGTGTGCAGATGAAACAATGGCGATGTAGATATCTACACATACCGTCAGAAATGCATGTCATTATCCAAAGATCCTGCCTACCGTTCTTGCGGCCAACTTGAGATTGAGGAATGATGAGCTGAGCAGAGTCACTGTTATCTGTATATTGGACTGGATGCGTCAAAATGCAGATAGCCTTCAGCAAGTGTCCTGTGACCTGGACTTTGCCGGGAAAGTAGGACGGATCAGCTATGATCTTCTTGGTTTTGGTTGAGAACTTCATGCCCTCGCTCTCGTCGCCTCTTTCTTTCATGGTCGCTTTGATGCCCGTTGCTTTGTTGCCATCATAGATTACTTCATCAATAGTGGTATTAAGCATGTAAGTGCCACCGTATATCGCCGATAGACGAGCAAAACCTTGCGGCAGCTCGCCAAGACCATACAAGGGATAGATATAAGGTGACTTTCCGTACCGTGCCATTGAATTGACATATAATCTGATTCGCTGTACGGTCTCTTTTGCTACGCCTTTCTGATTGATGTACTCGTCGGTTTGATATAGAGCCATAGAATGACCGATGAAGTCCCGGGTTGTTGCTTCAAGGCCGTACTTGTCGTAGACTTCTTTCATGCTGCACTGATTGAGCTTGAGCCCTATGTATTGTTTCAGCCCCAACATTGGCGGACATGGGCCTTCGATTTGTAGCTACCTCCATAGCTCGCAGGATCGTCCTCCTTGAACGCTCCTACCCACTCCAAGAACTTTTTGGCTCTTCTCTTCTCGAACAGCCCCATAAGCGGCGATCTTAGTGCTTCACTAGCATCCGACGGCACTTTGGCGACCGTCGCCTTTGCACCGCTCCCGACCTGAACATAGCTCCCTGCGATCTGCCTGAACTCGAGATATCTTGTGACATCTGTCGAGACGAGTATGTTCGTCAACTCGCCGTTCGACATGAGTAGCTTTGGCACCAAGTCGATATTCCAGTCATTGACACGACCAAATTTCTTCCAAGGCTCCTCGCCCTTGTTGTAGTTGCCATATTTCTTGTAGAGCTATCTTGCATTTCAGATCTAGACCTCTGACCAAAAGTCAATCTTACGTACAGTTTCTATGTTGACCGACGCGGCCTCACCCCCGTAGTGGTCGTTTCGGTCGATATGGAGAACCTTGTTCCCTTTCACACTCAGCACACTGATCAGGGTCAGCGGGGGCGACCCGATTTTGCAGATGTGTGTGAGCTAACCCAGACAAGACACACTCGGTCAGGCCTATATAGTCAGTCATTCTGGCCTTCAACAATGGAGGGGCAATTACCGGTCCCAAGAACTACCACGTCATATTCCGGTGCAATCTCGTCCATTGTGCTGATCGCAGGGAAGAATATGCGCAGCTCGATAAGAAACTTGCGAACTATGATTAGTTCAAAGTGTTGGAGAATCTAAGGTCGTCTGATATAATAAATACTGGGACTCGACAGGAGAACATGAATGCATCGCACAACGCCAAGCATTTCAGTCAAAACGCTTCGGCATGCTTGGCGTTTTCTGATAAATTCGCCCTCGACTTTCCACAAAGAGTTGATTTGTCTATCTAACATGATCGAAGGTTCGTTAATGTTATTCTAGACGCTTTGCGATCTTTAATTCTGCTTTAGTTGATAAAAAATAATCAAGAGTTGCAAGAATTGTTGCTGTGGCAAGACTTTATGCGTTGGAACACTATTCTGCTACTGCGATCAAGAGCTTCTTAAGTTTTCACAATATCTTCAAATACTACAAAACTTATGTACATTAGAAGTGCAGAGCTTGTTCTACTAGTCAAACAACCTTTATTCTTAGATTTGAACAATTGTCATACGGAAAAATCAAGGGCAAAATTCCAGAAAGAGGCCAGACATTCCCAAGCGTTTTTTCAGTGGAAGATCCCTAGGATGATTTCGAAACGAACCATTGTATGAATCCTCGTCCTTCTCATCGCAATCGCACGCCGTAGCCGCTCATCACGGGTTTGGATAAAAGCTGGCCTAAAACAACGTCTAAGAACACTGGATCCCAAGCGATGTCTAGCTTTTCCGTATGATATCGGCTATACAATACATTCCTATGCATGCTGAACTCTCAGATCCACGTTCTAAGCCCCCGCCGCTGCTGCTCTAGGCTGCTCTTCTGACTCCTCTTCGTAGGATTCCTCCAAGGTCTCCTGCTGGCGGTCAAAAAGTGCAAGGAAGGGAATAATAAAGGACATACATCATATGGGCTAGGTGTATAGGCAGGAGCACCGTCTGACGGTTGAAGATTGACCTCTGGGTCTTTCAGAGCTGCGCGGCGGGCATCCTCCCAAGCATAGTATCTCTCTGTAAGAGCGTGCTTAACTGCTCTTTGTGTTTGCTGGACCTGCAGGCAGCATCAATACTACTTTCTGGATTTGGGCATATCAATGCAAGACAAATAACATACCGCTCTTACCCTGTGCTGCGCCTGCACATCACCATATAATCTCCCGACCCTTTTCCGCTCATGTGCTTGCGTTGCAATGATATTCCGTTCCTTACAGCACTTCCACCACAGCGCGTGTAGGTCTTCGAAAGATTTGTTTCGTAATTCTTCAACCGTCCATGATCGACCTAGGAAAGAGGAATTAGCGAATGAAGTTATGACGGGAGCGCTGAAAAGCCCGTACCATGTTGAATATCCTCGTCTGGCGTCGAAAGTGTGGTTCTTTGCTCATTGAAGAAGCCCCAGAGGCCGTGAGACTCGTCGACGGTAGGCTTCGATCGTTTTGCGGGATCGAGTACTGGTTGCGGCAACGGTACCTTGGACATGCTCACAGGGTGCCTCAACCCTGTTCTCCTCAATGCAGAGACACCTCGACTAGGATTACTGTCGCGCTTCTGCATCTTCCGTCGCTTCATCAAGGGGGCTGATGTTGAGAATTGAGTCGTCTGGTGGGAAGAGCAATTGCCGCTTGCCAGCAACGGTGCGAGGAAAATTGGTGGAGCTCCATTATACCATGGACAAGTCGAAGCAGTCGCAACACGTAATATAGGACGTTTCAACATCCCTATATACAATCGTGGCTGAAATCATAAATTCAGATGTGACAACTTCAAGCTTGAGCTGTCATCGACTTCTGGTGACTCGTTCTCGGTTAGCGCTGACTTCGACCTACCAGCAAACCTAACCTTCAGTCCTCTAGGTCGAGCACATTAATCCCAATTGCTTTGCGATATCAGGACAGTAATGGAAAATTCTGATGCGAGTGGGCCTGGAGTCATTCCACCGAGGATCTTGGCTAATTATAGTCCCTGGACCATACTGTTTTCCTTGATCGGCTTCCTCTTCCTGGGGTCGAAGCTCATCAGCTTTCTAAGATTGATATTCAGTCTCTTCATATTCCCTGGCACTCCAGTATGTTCAAGCTTCTATCTTGCAAAATCCCCCTTCGTCGCTATCGTATTATATAGCATGCTCACATTGTTTTTTACAGCTCCGGACTTTCGGACCCCGTTCCAGCTGGGCCGTCGTAACTGGTGCTTCGGACGGCATTGGCAAAGAATTCGCCGTACAGCTTTCTCAGCGCGGCTTCAACATTCTCCTCGTCTCTCGCACAGAGTCCAAACTCCAAGCTCTTGCCGAAACCATACAATCCAAATCTCCCCGGCCCAATGTTACCAAAATACTCGCCATAGACTTCGCGTCTGCCAGCGACGCCGAATATGCGAGATTGAAGGACTTGGTGGACAGTCTCGACGTAGCAATCCTGATCAACAATGTTGGGAAGAGCCATGACATCCCAGTGCCGTTCGTGCAGACACCGCAGGATGAAATGAATGACATTATTACGATCAACTGCATGGCTACTCTGAAAGTCACGCAAATCATAGCAGCGGGCATGATACAGCGTAAACGGGGGCTCATTCTGACGATGGGCTCCTTCGGCGGCCTCCTTCCAACACCGCTACTAGCAACGTACAGCGGGAGCAAAGCTTTCTTGCAGCAATGGTCTACAGCGCTGGGCTCTGAATTAGCTCCCCACGGCGTCACGGTCGAGCTGGTGCAAAGCTATCTTGTAACGTCTGCAATGTCGAAGATACGGAAGCCATCCTTGATGGTTCCTAGCGCGAGGGGCTTCGTGAAGGCTGTGCTCGTGAGATTGGGACGCACAGGTGGAGCGCAAGGTTGGGGGTGGACGAGTACACCATACTGGACGCATGCAATCATGCAATGGAGCTTGGTCACATTTGCGGGAATCTCAAATGAATTGGTTGTGGGGGTTAATAAGACCATGCATGAAAGCATAAGGAAAAGGGCGTTGAGGAAAATGGAAAGAGACAGAGGAAAGAAAGCTTCTTGAGAACATGTTTTATCCACAAAGGCACTTGGCGAATCATAGGGAATGCTGCATGAGGTCCACGGGCGATCTTTAACATTGGAAAAACCACACACAGTACGTACACTCGTAACGAGACCGCTGCCCAGCCAGAACGCTATTCAAGCCTCATCCGATAAAGCTCTCCGCCACAGTCTCTCAACCTAGCAGCAGCCTGCTCGGGCGTGATGTCCCTTTGTGGTTCCGCCATTAATTCGTATCTAAGCAAGAGTCAGCACGCTCTCGCATTGTACGGAGGAGCGACCCACCCAACTAGGAACTTCCTCACTGTCGCACTTCTCAAGAGTGGAGGATAGAAATGTATGTGGAAATGGCTGGCCTCGATCTCCGCATCCGTACCCTCAAGTGGCGCCTGGTGTAATCCCATGCTATACGGAAATCGAGTTTCGAACAGGTTGTCATATCGTCTTGTGACCTCGGCAATCGACTCAGCCAACTGCTCTTTTTCCTCTTCGGTGAAATCTGGTAATGCGCGCTTGTGCTCTCGACTTATAATCATGACCTCGAAGGGCCAAGTAGCCCACCATGGACAACACGCAATGAAAGCAGCGTTCTCGAAGACTATACGTTCTTGCTGCTTCGATTCGAGAGAAGCGTAGTCAACCAGCATATGCGCACCTCCTTGCTCACGGTGATACTTTCTCAGCTGCTCGAGCTCTAGACCCGGCTCTTCCGGCATCCCCGTCGTTACCCAGACTTGCCCGTGTGGATGCGGGTTTGAGCAGCCCATCGCCTGACCTTTGTTCTCGAAGATCTGCATGAACCGATATTGGGCATTAGGACGGGCGAAAAGCTGGTCTTGATGGCTCATGGGGGCCATGGTTGTGGGTGCGGATACTTTCGCTAACGGTGAAGAAGGCGAGATGTGAGCTGTGTACAGGGAGGTCCATGTTCGTATGACTGGCAGTATCGATGAGGAAGGAAGGTCGGCTAGAGTGAGGTTGTGGGAGGGAGAGAATGTGATCACGTAGCATTTTCCTGTGACAGCCTCTGCGCGAAGGAGAAGAGAGGGCAGGCCTGCAATGGTCAATCCCTACACCCATCCTTCTCTGAGAGCACTACATACTTCCATCCTCGTCCGAGGGCCGATACTCTGGTTGCCCTTCCCTGACAGCGCTGTAGTCGTTCACGAAAACGAATGTGCTCTCGTATTGCAGATTACTGTCGCCTTGTGCTCGCTTGTTGCCGGGGCAAAGGTAACATGAGGGATCGTAAGCTGGCAAAGAAGATTCCGACAAGGCTTCTCGCTGCCCTCTGCATGTCTTCAGTCTACCCACGATACTGCGTTGGCTCAACCGAGACCTACTGCCAGGGTCTCTTCGTGCGATGCGGGGACACTAGAAGCCAGCTTCCTCGGAGAGGATTGTATCGTCGATGTGATATATCATTCAGAATAGCTTCCGGCATCGTGGAGTTTTCAAAGCGCTCTTTGACGTCCGAACAATGGCGGGGTCACTGTGGGTGGACCATACGCGCCTTCGGCATAATTGCTCTAAGAGCGCGGGGTTCCCAACGGCTGTCATAGTACCGTGGAGGCAAGTACGGTCGTCCATCATCAACTCGTGGTGTGTTGCCAGGGTGCTTGGCCTTGATTGCTACAATGCCAGCTTTATTCGATCTACCTAATGAGGTCAGCTTCCTTTGTCCCGGGGATGGATGCAATGATACTGATGTTACGCAGATATTGATTCACGTGCTCCTTCCGATCCCCACAGATTCGTTGCTGCAATTGATACCGGTCAGCCATCGCTTCCAGAACCTGGTCCTCCGAATCGTACACGCGCGGCTTCTGGTGGCTGCATCTCTCGAGGACCGCAAGCTGATCCTTGAATGTTATCACCCATCCGCGCAATATACTGAACCGTATCTCTTTTGCGATTATCTCGGGACGCCAGGATTGAGTGACGAGATTGAAGGCCAAGGTTGGATATATGAGGCTTCTGAGAAGGACAACCGCCTGGGCAGACTTCGAGGACTCTACTCGCGGTTTCGACCTCAAAGACCAGACGCAGATCCACCTTTCCGCTCCCATCCAGCCGGGGATGTCCCGGGGAGCAGGACATATTATGACGGTCCATTATCAAAGCCTACCAAGTCCATCGAACTGGTGTCTCAGACCATGAATCTGGACTCGCATGAGCTTTTCTCCCAACTATGTGTCAGCGTCAATCTGGTCCAAGTGGGTCCACGCAGAGGGGTCTTTCTCAGCTGCGTTGACGTTCTGAGGAAGACGACCCCCAGGATTTGGAGGGACTGGCTCGCTGAAGGCGCGCAAAGCCCTGACGGTCCTAGTATCAAGCCCACGGATTTGGAGAATGAGTGTCAGTATCGTCGCATTATCTGGGCCGATAATGCCAGAAACATAGGAATACGTGCACATGTGAAAGAGCGAAGGTGGCGAAGACACGAGTCCATTTTGATTCACAAAGACGAAGACCAAGCGGTCAGCTATTCTTTGGAACTTGAAGGTGGGTAGACAGGCAGTTTTCTTAGACTTCCCACAGACCTTCATTGCGAATCTGATTTCACAGCCAAGTTTATTCTGAATGGCGACAAATTTTATCTTTGTTTCTTACAATGGCCCCAAGCTAATGTCTCTAGAACTGCTCGTGCGTACCACTCATGTTCTCTTGGCTGTCGAGAAATCACTGCTCGAAACCAGCGCCAGTTCGAGCAAGGCTATGGTATTCGGATCCTTTGTCAGCAACGACGTTGTAATAGTGTGAAGACGTTCTACTAACGACACAAGGCTTGACTGCTGTGAGTTATATATTAATCACCCAAACGTTGGCTGCAATGGAAAGACATGTCCACTTGATACAGTATTAGACTAGAGTAGGATTGCAAAGATATGTTCTCAGGTATACACCTACAGCTGCACTGGAATCTGGCGAAAGCGACATTGACCTCCAACACCATACACCCTCACCACCCGATCTTGCGAGTCGATACCACGTTTGCTGTGTGAGTCCGACAGATAAGCGTGCCTCCGCGGAACGACGTCTCTGTAGTCCCTTCACAAGGATCCTCGGAATCTTATATACACGTGCGCTTCTCTGTGTGAATGGAGAATGATGCTCCATGAACTTGAACAGCCTCGGAGGATTGGTCCATTGACCTTTTCGCTTAATTAAAACCACTTCTTCTCGTGCGCCGCGATCTTCTCTTGTACTATCTTGTGAACGCGCTCCATGTTTAGGGGCTTGCTAGCATAAATCCCATTGCGGCCGGTGAGGTCGCGCATGACGTTGCCATAGTGAGTGTGGTTCCCGTTCGCCTTCAAGTTTGCCAGAATCTTAGTGACAGCTTCTTCAATCTCGTCGTCTCCTACAGTAGGTATGGTGCCGATGTATTCCTCCAGAACGGCAAGCTGCGCGTCTTCTTTGGCTTTGAGGTCTACCCTCTTAGCAGCCTCAAATTCGGCCGCTGCAACTCTGGAAGACTTTGCTTGTTTCTGAAGCAAGACTAGAACGCGAGAATCTGAATTGATCGGTACCGGAGTTTTCGAGGCATTCGATGCAGCACCAAAAACTCCACGGAGAACGTCAAGCCTGTCATTGGGTATATAAGCTTGGGTGGATCATGGAGACCATTGAGTGACGTGACACTGACCGATTGCTATCTTTGGATCTCATGGCATCTTTCATATCAGAACGCATTTTGAGCAACATCGGTGGCTCTAAGCTTTTTTCCTGAGATGCATCTATAGTGGCAGTCGTGAACCGTCTGATCGTATGTGAACAGCGCAAGCATACCCTCCGTAAGCGTACACCGGCGCTCAGACTGGCCATGGGAACGCGAGGCCCTAACATATCAGGACGACGATAGCACAATGCTTGGTGTTCTTCTTCGAGCTCAGAACCGGACATGCGTGCGGAACAATTCCGGTTCCTGAGCTTAAAATAGCGTACCCGGTTTAAAGGTCAATTCTGATGTCTCTGGAACGCGATTGAGTGAATGAATATTGACAATATCTTCCTCCCCGATGTATGCCTACTCACCATGTCTTAAAACCTCACAGATCTCCTAATGAAAGTCAACGGTCGCTCCATGGTCTTGCATATAGGACGCTGGCGGTGCGCTACGTTTCGCGATTCGCTTTTGCAGCATGTCTTTTATTCCACAAACACCACCCAAAGCCCTACCTGGTGCCTACATTCAAACGCCTGCTTTCAACAAGTTCCAAATGGGCTCTAATTCTCAGCCTGCCTTTCGCTCCGTTCCCGCGCCATTACAGCAGCAACAAAATGGTCCCAAGTTAGGTGGACAGGCACTGTCAGTGCAGCCTCAGCAAACGCAGAGTATTGGCAAATCGACAGCAGGGGATCTGAAGCCAATCGAGCGCGCCGCCAGAAGTATCAGTGAGACATTGAATCAGGAGTCAAGGTATCCTGAATTAGATAATTATATTGGTCGTGAGTGCTCCGGAGCATCGAGGCGACTCTTACATGGCTCACTCAGTCTACAGAGGGTATTTCTTCCGACTATGACATCTCGGCACAGTCCGCATGGGCTCCGTTTCAGAGGGCCAAAATTTACGCCATCCCTGACAAAATCTTCGAACAATACAATCGAGCCCAAGTTTCAACTGCGATGGGGCTTTTCGCGGACGTGAATCACGCTTGGGTATCTATCGATAACGCGCTCTATATCTGGGACTATACATTGCCTAATGCGGACCTGATTGGCTTCGAGGAGCAGAACAACACAATCACAGCCGTTAGACTCGTCGTACCAAGAGCAGGGGTGTTTAGACCCCAGATTAATCGATTGCTGGTTGTAGCCACGACAGCGGATGTTATCATTGTCGGTGTATCTACGGAACCAGCGCCAACTGGTGGTAAATCTCTCGGGCTGTATAAAACAGGTCTCGTTGTTTCCGTTCGCGGTATCGACGTCAATGCAATTGAGGGGTCGCCTGCCACAGGACGGATATTCTTCTCCGGCAGGGCCAGTGACGACCTTTATGAGGTCGTCTACAAACAGGAAGAAACTTGGTTCCAACAGCGATGCGTTAAGGTCAGCCACACTAGCAGAGGTATATCTGCATTCGTCCCAAGCTCTCCATTCGGTCAAAAGCCACAGCAAGAGCACGTCGAACAAATCATCGTGGATGACACCCGAAAGTTGCTCTATACATTATCGTCTAAGTCGACGATCCGTACATTCCACATCACTCAGAACGGTGGTCTCAGTCTCGTCATAACAAAGCCACTGGATCAGGTCCTGAACAATATCGCACACATGACATCTCAATCGGAACTGATTTCCCCTAACATGCAAATCGTTTCCATCTATCCTATTTCTTCACAAGAGGCTTCGAAATTGCACCTTATGGCAACCACATCGACCGGCTGTCGTATATTCATGAGTGCCACATCGTCCTACGGTTGGGGCTCTATCACCGATTCCGCCAATGCGCCCAATAACATGCAGGTACAACACGTCAAGTTCCCACCCGCAGATCCTGCTCCGCAGCAGCAAGACCAAAACTCCAGTTCTATGCAGATGTCGACGTACAGCAGTAATCAAGGCATTAATACGTCATCTAAGGCTTTAATGCAGACGCGAAGCGCTCATAGATACGCCCCTGGATTCTTCTTCGCTTTGGTCTCCAAGGACGCTCAAGCACAATCAGATAGTCTTTTCATATCCGCCCCAGATACTGGCCGGATAGGTCGCCCTCAGGATCCCTCGCGGCACTCAAGATACGCTGAGCTGGGCTTGTGGCTAAACCTAGGGGGCCGCGCTGAGGATATAGGACTTGCTTCGGCACCATTTTCTGCTGCATGGTCACCAGTTGGCTTTGGGAATGAGCTTGCTGTACAGTACGATAAGCCTGCCTCTGAAGTTGCCATCTTGACCAACACGGGCGTTCACACGCTACGAAGACGGAGGCTTGTGGATATTTTCGCAAGTACGATCCGAACCGGTGGTGGTGATGATGGACTTGAAGGCGAGACTAAGAAGTTCATTCGGCTATATGGTCGGGGAGAAACGGCATCAACGGCACTGGCAGTGGCTTGCGGACAAGGAGTTGATGTTACATCCGACCTACGAGTATCACGGGTCACGGACCCAGAAGTCCTCGAACATGCGCGGAAAGCTTTCATTGACTTTGGTGGAAAGCCTCAGTATAATGAAAATTCAGTCATGGATCAGTCCACCCCAGCTATCGACCTGGTGAGACCATCACCGAGACACGAAGGCCTGTCGCTGTACGTCGCGAGACTTGTCCGATCAATTTGGAAAGCCCCTGTTGCACGGGAGATGGTAACGCCCACAGGAGGTCTTTCGGTATCACCTGCGGTCAGCCTTGGTAAGCTCCGAAATACTCAAGAAGACCTTACGAAACTAAAGGAGTTCTTGGATACCAACAAGAGTTTTATCGAGGGTCTTGCAGGCCCTGGTGCGCTGGGACGAGTGTCGAGCAAGCAAGAAGAAGTGACTCTCCAAGCCGAACATAGAGCGCTCCACGCCTTAGTCGTACTTATTGACCACATGATTGAAGGCATCTCTTTCGTGTTAGTTCTTTTCGATGAGCGTATCGAGGAGATCGTGCTATCTCTGCCGAATGATGTGAGGCAACAAGTCCGCAATCTAACCTACGAAGCTCTCTTCAGCACGGGAAACGGGAGAGAATTGGCCAAAGACCTAGTCAAGGCGATTGTTAAACGGAACATCGCTCAGGGATCCAATGTTGAGGTTGTCGCAGAAGCACTGCGGCGGCGATGCGGTAGCTTTTGCAGTGCGGATGATGTCAAGATTTTTAAAGCGCAAGAGCTAGTAAAAAGAGCGTCGGAGGCAGGCAGCGACTCAGAATATGGGCGAAACCTACTAAACGAGAGTCTGAGTCTCTTCAAGCAGGTCGTCTCGAATCTCTCGACGGAACAACTGCAGTGGGCGGTGCAACACTATGTGTCAACGCAATTCTATGCTGGAGCAATCCAACTTTCTCTCAATGTCGCCCAGGACTCAGATCGTGGAAACCGCGCGCTCACGTGGATACAAGAAGGCCGGCCAGCAAATGTAAGTCCAGTAATGCGCTCTCAGCTATAATTGCTAACGGCCCTAGGACTCACGGGCATCTGTCTTCCAGTCACGAAAACAGTGCTACAATCTAATTCATGAAGTAATACATTGCCTGGAACAGGCTTCGTCCCAAGCGCCTGATATAATAGAAGGACAGTTCACTGCTGCCGCAAAGCGCAGAAGAGAAGCCTATGAGGTCATTGACAGCTCAGAAGATGAGGTCTTCCAGACCGATCTATACGATTGGTATCTTGAACAGGGTCGAGCGGATCGCTTGCTTGAGATCCAGTCACCGTATGTTATCTCGTACTTGCAACGGAAATCTTCGGATGACATTGCCCACGCCGATCTCTTATGGAAGTACCACATGCAGTCGGAGCGCTACCACGATGCAGCAGCCGTCCAATTAGCCTTGGCAAAGAGCGCCTTCACATTGACGCTGGATCGACGAATAGAGTACCTCAGTAGGGCAAAAGCAAACGCCTCCACACCTGTGCTCGGGGGTTCACGTCAGACACGCCAGGTGTTATTGCGGGAGGTCTCTGATCTGCTAGACGTGGCCAATATTCAAGACGATGTATTGCAGCGGCTGAAAGCTGATGAGAGGGTTACTGCCCAAAGAAGACCAGAAGTCATCAAAGCACTGAACGGTCAGATTATCAGCGTTACCCAGCTCTACAATGACTATGCCGATCAGGCTGGCTACTTCGACATCTGCATCCTGATCTACCAAGCAGCCGACCATCGGAACCCCAGCGACATCAAGATGACCTGGCAAAACCTTCTGGAACGGGTCCACGAAGGAGCCGCAGAACAAGGAGAACCCCTGCCTTACGAAGCAATCAGTGAGAAGGTTCGAAGTCTCGGAAACCGCCTGAACCTCTCAGAGAGCATGTTCCCCATCCCCGACCTCGTCCCCATGCTCAAGCGCTACGCGTACGAATTCCAAAACAACGTCGGCCCTGAGACCTGGGTTATGGACACTTTCATCGACGTTCAAGTTCCCTACGAGTCACTCGTGTCCGTGCTCGAAGGCATGTTCTACAACGAGGAAGCGCCTTTCCAAGGTCGCAACCGACGGTATATCGCCAACGACCTGATCTACGTGATCAGTCTGTGGTTTAGAGAGACGAGTCGCGGGGCGGAGGCAGTGTTTGGGGGCGAGAGCAATGCGGAAGGGGTATCACAGTTGCTGCAGGTGTTGATGCAGTGCGGGCTGGATGAGCAGAGGACGCAGCAATGCCAGGCGTTACGGTTGAGGATAGAGCACACGTTGAGGTAACGACGTATGCATCGGCGTTCACGAAGATATCCCCTGGCGTTGTTTTGGAAAGTGAATGTACCAAAAATCGGATCGTGAGAGTTGCATGTCGAGGATGTTGAGAATCTCCATTCTTGCCATGCAGAGTAAGAGAGCTCAATGTATCGGCGAAATGAGATAGATAAAACGTAGCCTACTCTTTCTCTCTCTATGGTGCTATCCCGTCGTGAGCGGACTTGTCCGTTGAATGGTGTACACTAAGTGTACGGCACTAGACGAAAGCATAGGATGTCAACCTTCCGAGCTCGATGATCTGAAGGTCATCCCAGAGCTTGGCTGTGGTGGGCACTTCTCTTGCATAATGGTGTGTGTACTAGAAAAGTCTAAACTGAGAAGTCATACACTGGAGCGCATATTGAGGCCCGCACGACTAATTATGGCCCTGCAAGCATCTACACCGTCGATAACATTCTGACCCGTTCACTTTTCGAGGATCCAATCCATAATGCCCCTATAAAACTACAGGCAAGCTTCCTGCGTAATAAACTAATAAGGAGCTGCTGCATTCACCCAATTCCCTTCTTGATATCGTCTCCTCTCCTGTTTCCTACTCCAAATATTTTTTCTTGATCGAATAAAACTTGAGGTCAAGACTCCCTGATTTCTCAAATGTTTGAAGAGGATAGTAAGCAAGAATCATGGATTTCGAGGGCAGAGAACATTGTGCATGGATTTCTTGCTCAATTCTTCGGGTGTCGTGATATAGACATCATCACTTGGGCACAAGAGGTACAAGGGAATGATGATTTTCCACTTCAAACGTCTTGTTGTGGTGGAAATGTATAGCCCTAGCATGTGGGCGTCTCGAGATGGAAGGTGTAGACCTTTTGATGAGATACCTGAGCAGATGGGAAGACCGTATCGAAAGGGGAGATGACCGCGGCAATTCCTGAGATATCGACGTAAAATGCTAATTAGGGGCTCGTGGTCGTGACTGCACGAGACGTCGTGGCCTTGGATGAATTGCACACTGAGCCCCTGAAGTCGCATGGATGAATGAGACTAGTATTGTTAGGGAGAGAAAATACTAAAGGTCTAAGCTCTGTGTCCGCGCTCTTAATATGCTGTCTTCGCAAACCTTGTTCTAACCTGGTCCAATGCAGTGTCCCATTACCCACTACAACACCTACCATCCTCCAGACTCATGCATGGATCATTTGCTGTACTTTCGGATAGGTAGTCACCATTCTGTTGTAGATATCCGGATGATCCCTGATCAAAATCTGGGGATCCCAAGCCGCAGCCACGAAGATGGTGTCGACGCCGCTTCCTATCGGCGTCATGAAGATCTGGCATACTTGCAGGCCGATCAGAAAGGAGAACGCCATTACAACAGGCGTGTAGGTGCCGCCGGCGTTGTATGCTGGCTTGGTGAATTCGAGGTACAGGTATGTGAGGAAGGCACAAAGGTAGCCAATAAAGGTCGAGCCCATGGTTAGGACTGGCCCGATCAGGCAATCGTTCACAAGAGCGTCAATGCCCCGGTCTTTCATCATTGTCCAGGTGTCTTTGGCGGCGGGGATGTAGGCCTTTCCATAGAGGGCTATGTGGGAGAAAGCGTAGCGGTTAAAGAACCTACCAGATATGTCAGTGGAATTCTGGAGGAACAACTGTCGATCAAACTCACTGTACAGCCCATTGCAAGAGACCAATAAAGCATCCCAGCACGCAGAAGAGGATAGAGGCAACCATGTTGCCCTGGCCTGCTTCCGAACTCTGGGCGATGCTCACCGCCTGGCGCAACATGTTGACAAGCGCCACTATCAACGAGCCGAAGCTGATACTGCCGAAAGAGTAGGTCATGGCACGGCGGAAAGCGCCTCTTGTTGCACCCTTGGGCATCCCACCCGGCTTGCCGCCGCAGAAAAACCATGAACCATATACACCTGCCACAACTGAATGCATGGTATTCTTGATCCATTCTGTGATCCAATAACCGGCGAAGGTAATGAATACGATAAGACCAATGACCTTCGCCGTGGAGCAGGTGCTGGAGCTACCGGACTGACATGAGGAGTTCCTACCGCTGCTATTCGGTTCGTATTTGACGTATATAGCAACCAGGGTGACAGAGAACCATGCGCCAAAGAGCAGAGACGCAAGTCCGCCGATGAAGCTGACTAGGAAAACGTGGCCAAAGTTCTTCGCGACGTCCATTGCCGTTTGTAACATCACGACGCTGAAAGGTATGCGCGGTATCCAGCTTACGAAGCATATGATGCTGAAGATGCTAAACAATGCAAAGACCACAGCCGCCGAGTAATAATGCCGAGCAAAGTAATAGACAGCCGTCCCAATTCCGAAGGCAATATTCAGGATGCCTGTGATCCAGATGAACTGTTTTGTAAAGGCGCGTGCCATGGTGAAGTAAATCCAGGAGACGACAAAGGCAACAGCTAGGACGAAAGCGAATAGTATGATCGTGTTGGTGTTCAAGGAGAATTTGTTAGGATTGTGATAAATCCCGTTACCAGCGTTCCCACTCTTATTCGCGGCATATCCTTGTAATGAGAGGCCTGAGACGGCAGCGAACCCAAGGAATGTGAGAATTAGCTATCAAGTCAGCCGAACAGTCAGTACGAAGCCAGAGGTAAGGATTCCGACATACCAAAATACCCGCCCATAGATCGTTCCACTTGGGTCTGTCGAGCTTAAAAGCTTGGTCAAAGGTCTGCTTGCCATCCGTCAGAGGTGGGCCAGCGTTCTGATAGTTCTGCCCGTAGTTGGGTGGAGGCTGTTGGTATCTGGAGTCTGGACCTTCTTGATATCCATTGCTGTTGTAGCCCTGGGGAGGATACTGCATCTGTGGTTGCAGTGGCGGCTGGGCAGAGCCATTGTTGTAATAGGAGTCGGCAGCGCCTTGGTGGGCCATCGCATAAAACCCTTCGAGGATGGATTATCTGCACGAGTTGCAGAGCCAGTGGCTCTAAACACGAGGGTATTCGCGCGTTTCTGAATTGTCGTTGCTGGTCTTGTCTACCTTAGCAAAGTAATATGTTGGGTCTGCCGTAGGACTAGACGCTGCGTCATCCACCGTCGAACAAGCACCGATGATGGTAAAGTGTCAGATAGCACAGCGAACTGGGAAGATCAGGTGAAGAGCGCAATGAAGTGCGCAATTGCTGGCTAACGATACATGGATGTCAACGGTGATATCGAGAGAACGCTACCAACTTGATATCGAGAGGGAACTCCCGTGTGGACGGGACTGGACCCGGTCGACTAGGGGAAGGTTGATGCCGTTCCGAAGTCATACGTCACTTTCACTTCGACGTAGGGCTGAACACCCGAATCTTGCTTGGCACTTGGCAGGCACATTTCACAGATGACCTCTGGTGAAGTACAAATCGATCGAACAAGGCCAGGAGAATGGGAGAATATCAAGTACTAGCGCTCAGTACGCTTGCACTGTCTCGGTCAGCTCTTCCCAGCGTCCCTAATAATGCGCCAACCCTTATCTGGCGTGAACATACTCCCTGAACTACGAGCAGTTCGACCACTATATCTACGGGCAAAAGGGAGCAACGAAGAGCTGATGTCTGGTGTTCGGAGAGTCTTAGTCTGGATTTCATCCCACGGAAATTCGTTATCGTACCACAATGATAAAACCTCAACCATCACCACATGCTGTTTGGATCAAGCCATTTGTGGAAGACTCGGAGGTCGCTCGGTGGGATAGTGCCATACTTTCGTCAGCATGTGCACACACAATCATCTAAGCTTGGAGACCCTTGCGCGACTGGGTCACGTAGCAGCGTACAAAAGCGAAAATCAAATGTCTGAGCTTGTCGAAACATGGAAATTCGGATAGAAACGACTTCTATGCGAACAAAGCCGATGCTTGCGGTCTCGGTGAGAACACGACACTGTCGATTGAATCGCATGTGATCAACTAAAGTACCGCGCACATGGCACGCCGCATTGTCCCTGATTTTCCTGCTGCAAGTTCCTGAACGGTCATTAATTCCTCGGCCTCATCTGTGCTTCGATTTTGCGCAGTACGTCCGTGCCATGATCAGAGGGACGTGTGACATAGCTTCGCGCCCACTCCATCCTTACTGTACTTGCTGAACGCGCAACTGAGTGAAAGAAGAGAACGAGATCTGGTATTCAAGGTCAACGTGTCCGCTGCTTCCCAGTAAGAAGACGGCCCGAAATATTGCTTCTCAATGCGTGATCGATATCTAGTGCTGGTATGATCCCATGAAAGAACCAGGAATCTGACTCGACATGAGACAATTAGGTGCAGCTGTAGCTGCTGACCTACTCGTCACTAAAGATAGCCTTCGATTCTCGATTCTTGCAACCGATAGTCGAGATTAGGTAGAGGGCAGCTCGATAGTTCAACAAGACTTCTAGCAGCGCAGGTTGTGACTGAGGCCTTGTCAAGGCCACAACTGCGGGTACATTGTTCAGGGCTCAATTGTCTGTTATGGCCAAGCTCGGTCACGCATATTTCGATACGCGCGTGCAGGGGAACGAATGTCATCACCACGGATGAAGGACCGGCTATGACAATATCTGCAATTGTCCAGCAGTGCTTGCAGGTCCAGCTACCAAGCACGGTCGTGAAGGCATTGAGCATTGCAGTGTTTGCTCTGCCAGTCACCGAGTCTGATAAGGCAAGGTCCTGCTGAAGAGTGTTTGAGGGGCTGACGGTTCCCCGCAGGACGCGAGCCCTAAAGAGCGGATATGGGAACAAGTATGGGCAATGGGCGTTGATGGGGATCTCGATGAGAGTAGTCCTAAGTTCCTAACAGTGATTTGACGTTGCCAAGAGGTGATGAGTAAGAAACGCGTCAAGGCAAACGGCGAATGGAATCGTCGGCGCTGCAGATCTTTGCGATAGGCCATTCTGATACGAGGTACTTCTACCGACCCTACATTCCCTCGCTGCTGATGACTGGTGTCACACAGTCACACTACTTTATGCTGCCTCTATTTCCACACACACTCACAGACTAATTCCTTTGCTGTCTGCTACACCGAATGGGCGGGTCGACCACACCTTGTTGAGAAATATTCCCTCTTCTTTCTCTCCAGTACCCTGTCACGCTCTTCCCCGTCTGCAGCCAGCCTGCACGCTACTGCCCCACGCGAGCCATCTCGGCTTGCTTCCAAAAACGCCACCGACAGAGCGTCCGACAGTCCGACTTCCTCTTCTTTCCAAATCTCCACACCTTCCGCACACGCCAGCCCTGTCACTACCCTCCTGTCGACCCGGCTTGCCCCTCGCTCTTTCGGATGTAATCGTCAACGCAGTTCCTCTGTACCTTCCGTGGCTCTCGAATGCGATGAACTCGTCGTGATTGTTGTGCATTGATAGTAGGGTACTGTTTCGGAGTCCGGACTTTCCACTTCAAGCTGCGATCACCACTGATATCGCCGTATTATTACTCCATCGGCACGCCGCATTTCCCGACATAAATCCGACAGAAGAACCTTGCATTGCTGTCGTCCTCGATTTCGACCTACACACCTCGACTCAAGGCCCCTTCGATGAGCGATATTGCCTGAACAACACTCAAGATTGTTGGAGCAGAGTCGACCTGGTCCCATCACCAAGACATTGAGTAGCGGCGCTGGAAAAGAAGTCGGCATTGTGGTCAGAGGGCTCGACAATTAGACGTTTCCCGGTCAAGGTGTCCCAGGCTATCCACGTGAGCTTCGTCACACAAAATTTACTGCAAGCCCAGGGTGTACGCCGTACCGACCACCTGCACTGTTCCGGTATCATTGTCGCACACGTTTTCGTCAGAAACCGGGGATAAGAAAGGTTGTGGAGTCCAAGAAGTACTGAGGCTCGTCACCGACTCTTTACCTTGCACATCACTCCACGCAAGTCTGCTGGCAATCGTGGGTAGATCGATGTTGGAGTCTTGATAGTGGCATCCACATTATCACCGTTCCGTCCCATCGTTGGCCAAGCGTGTGGATCCGTCTGATCTTCCAAGACCCATCATGGAGACTACTTTCATCTCCATTCATGGTAGGTATCTTTCCAGGATTCGCACCGTTACAGTATCGTCGTGCTGACCTGGTACGCGGCAGATCTATCCTTAGATGCACGGTTACTTTACGTTTCCACATCGATAACGGATATACTGGGTTATCTGCCTCACGAAGTGGTGGGAAAGTCATGTTGGGAGTATTTCCACCCTGATGAAATTCCTTTTGCCCGCGCCATTCACGGTCGAGGAGTCCAGCTAGACAAGGCTGCTGTTTTGAATTATTGCCAGATTAAAAATCGAGATGGCAGATGGGTGGGATGCGAGTGTGTCTTCACAATCGTACACGATGTTCTTGTCGCAAGTACCAGCATATACAAGACAGGGGCTAGCAGTCAAAGTAGGTGCCATCATCATTCCGTTCTTGAATCGTCGACGCTGAAATTCCTCACAGAGCGAGCTGCAGACGCTCCTGTAATCCGCCAATTATTTTCATCATCGCCAAAGGATCCTCGATACCACATGCTCTCGTACATTTCTCACAAATTTGAGCAGGAGATAAAACCGCAAACCCATGAACCACGAGCAGCTTTGTTTCTCAACCGTTTCACTCGAACTCTAACAATAGTTTACGCAACGAACGGTCTCGCAAACCTCCTGGGTGTTCCCGCCGATGAATTATGTGGCAAGAGTTTCTACTACTGCATACAAGAAAACTGTTTGAAAGACGCGGTGAAGTGCTTAGAGAGTGCGAAAGCCAATGATTCAATTGCCTACCTACGCTTCTGGTTCAGAGACCCGCGACAGCAGGATCAAACTCAGGACGAAGATATGGATGTATACAGCAGTGGGGAGGACGAGGAAGGAGGCGTGCATCTTGATGATCCCATGGACGAAGCTGTGAGCGAGCACGCCGTTCCAAGTGACTCTGCAGCTTCTCAAGCTGGGTCAGCTGCGGGTGAAGAACCTACAGAAATATCTTCCTGGGAGAGCCATTCACATCGTCTCTCAGCCCACGATGCGATGTTGGATCCTAATTCCAGATCGTCCTCGGGCAATAGTACTGATCATTACAGCGGAGATAATGATGCCATATTCGACCAGCCCGCTACACGTCAATCGTCAATTTCGTCATTAGACTTTTCTACACCAGATGAACGTCAACACCTCCCGCCATCGGCCACCTCCCCTGGACCCTCGCAGATTGAATTGGAAGCTGTAGTGTCTTGCACGTCCGACGGACTCGTGGTAGTCCTCCGGCGTGCAAGAGCGCTAGTCCCCCAGGTCGCTCAACCCACAACAGCACCAGTTCGACGCTCGTATCAGAATGGGTTCTTCGCCTCCCCATGGGCTATAGACCCCATGCTCCCGAATATGGAGCAACGGCGATGCGATCAACCCGACCAGTACCTGCCCGGCCTTACTCCATTACGGCCAACAATGGCGCAAGCGGACACCGCAGCCATGAGAGGTCCTGACCAAGAAGACTTTATGAATTCAATTCGAGAAGTCGCCGTTTTTGCTTGGTCACTCACAGGCATCAATGGCTCTTTAGTTCGCTACGGTCGAGGCAGACCTATGGGAGAATCGTTGCCCCCAAATGGTCTGCCTGTTTGGAAGCCAGACTCACATACCCTCGCCGAGGAGGCACGACATCCTTACCATGGCAACGATCCTCAGGAGACTCGACACCACCCTCGCCCTCCTGAGCAGTCTGGTACGCCACATGATGGGTTCAACAATAAGTTAATAGATGATCACAGCAATGCCTTCGGGAGTCCTTCGTACAATCAGCCAGGTTGTGTATATGGCAATGGCAACAGCAGTCCATCTTCGAACAAAGCAAGCGATGCATACAATCATAACTATGAGCACAACTTATACAGCACTCCCAGCAATGGGACCCATGGCTCATCATATACTTCCTACAACAGTGGGCCTGTCGATGTCATCCACAAGCCACCTATTAATGAAATCCACGATGGTATGCACACCGAGAAGACCGTCAATGGGACAGCGAGCCCATGGGGCGCAGACAATCTAGGATACAACAGTGATCCACGGCAATACGGCCATGATGACGCTACGAATAGGACTGGCACGAACGCATATCTCGATGGCAATACCAATGACTACGGCTCCTATGGTGACAACGGAGCTACAGCGGGGGATGCACCTCCCTGGCTATCCCCGTCACACCCAACACATCACTGGGATGGTTTGATGCCTGGCCCCACATCCAGCCATGGCCACGGCCAATAAGCGTGACGAAGAGAATAGCCCTCATAGGGTTTTTGTACATATAAACATGTTATCTTACGGCGGTTAGTTTCCGACTTTTGAGCAGCATATTGTCGACGGGTCTGACGAACAGTGTGCGTCTATGAAGGGTGTTATGGCGCGAGGGCACACTAGACACTGGAGGCTGCGTTGGGGATGACACGAGGCTGTGTGTACGACATGCATGAGATGGGGACTGCTGCTATCAGCAAAAGCCCCGACCCATGTCATGGCGTTGTTGCAATTCTGGGAGGAGCCTTACACCTTTGAAATTTCCGAGATGCAGTGTTATACTAAGCATAAATTCCTAACCTATACCCTTTGCGTTGTCACATGTTGCTCCTCTGTGCCAACTGCCAAGTCGCTACCTTATCAGGAACGGGGTCACCCACGCTGAACGGCTATACCATTCCTTCGTTTGCAACTGGCGCGTCGTAGACATATCAACTTCGTTGCGCTGATCCAGAAAGCAGCATCTAGGCCCCTGCCTCCCATTTGGTGGAATACCGGCTGAAAACCCAAAACTTGAAGCCTGAATACAAGTAACGAGATTGAGCATATGTTTGCGATGCATCAGTTATAGTACACGCTTGTCTAAAATGCATCACCCCAAGTCATTCGCAGGAAGCTCTCATCGCTCTTCTACATTTTATCCAACTCTCCAATATTTACGATAGCATTCTTGTTGGCTTGCAACGTATAGCCTTCGATGATGCTATCGAATAATATATTGATTCTTGCTTGTTATGCATTTTGAGACTCGAAACAACAAGAAGAGAGATCAATACAATCGCTTTCTAGGAGTATACCAAAAGTGCATACGCGAAGACGTTGATGTATTGCCATCGCGGATGGGGCGACGGGTCAACAACAATACTATCGGAAAGCCCAATAAAATGGGAGTGCGCGATATGCGAAGACCAGGGCTCCCCGTTGATCAATTGGGGTGATGCATTTTAGACAAGCGTGTACTATATATAATTGATGCATCGCAAACATATCCTCAACGAGATTGCAGTGAGATCGTCGATGAAGCCAAGTGAGAGGGATTTCCGAATCTCGATCGCGAATTCTCGACCCGCCTTTCAGCTTGACAGGAGCCAGCCACAGAACGCCGAAGCGATTAGTGCGGTGCGTGCGATTGTCTTCATCGAGATCTGGGATTTTGGAGGCGTTGGGCCAATGGCGGTTAGTCTGGTTCGGATGGGGAACCCGATGTTAGGGTTTTGTAGAGGATGATTTCTAGGAGAGCGGAGGTGGTGATGAACCTATGTGCTGGTTGGGAAGTGGTGTACTCGCTACTTGGAATTGTGGTTCTGTTCAAAAAGGTCTATATGGGGTGAGGAGGGACTGGACGTCCCGGGAAGACTCATAGCATCTGCCTTACTCAGGCATACATGACGAACGGGAGGGTTTAAAGAAGGCATGGTATTATGATGGGAATAGCCGTTACTCGACAAAAGCCCTAGAAAGTGCACCGTACGAGGTACGGGGTAGTAGGAATACGAGGGGTCCACAAGCTGGGCACGGAGATGGTGTTTGTGAGAGTGTTGGAAACACGTGAGATCGTATCCTAATCAACCACTGCCATCTTGTCCACCCAGCTGGGCATGACGTTCTTGCAGACGGCTTCATAGTCCTGAAAGACACCCCCTCCGCTCCCCACCTCCACTCCGTCGGTCGTCCAGAACATCGTCCAGTTCGATGCCGGCATCTTCCATGTTCCTTTGGCGCGCTCAAAGTACCACTTGTTGACCGGATTGTCCCTCCTGCTCCGCCAGCAAACCCCATCAGGAAAACAGTCTCTGACCATGGCCTTGAACACTATATCCGCTACACCGCCAGCACCCTGACTGCGTTTGAGTACAGCGAATTTATCCAAGTAGGGGACGAGCCGCTCTGGCTGGCAACTGGGCGCGGGGGACTCCCATGTAAGGATAGCGCCGCCTTCGTACTCGCCGCAGATGATGATGCCGGCTATACGGTTCTCGATGCGGGAGAGGTAATGCGGCACGTCGAGGGCGCGGTTGAAGGAGTCCTCAATGAGATGGATCAGACGGGCAAGATCCAAGCGTGGATCTGTGAGCTGCAGCCGTGTTGACGATTGTTTTGGAGGCTTCCAGGGATGGGTTCGTGGATCCGGAAAGATACTCACAGGCATGCCACGTTTGACGAATGTGGCCGAAGTAGGAGTGTGAACAGGCCGTGACAAGAGCTGGGCTGGCCGGGCTGGCAGTGAGGGTGACAGGACAGGTTTGTCAGTCAGCAGGTTATGGATGAGAGAGTTTCGCCGTGGACGAGTCCCGACTCCGGGGTTCTCCTGGAATGGTGAAGGGGCGGGCCTGAGATTGGCGGCTTCTTGGAGTGTCGTGACGAGGCCAGAGGAAGAAGGTGGCAGGAGTCCTAGGGCGTTCTTGAGCAGATCTAGATTTTCTACATGTGCCTTCACATCAGCCGCACGCAGACAAATATCGGCCGAGAGTGGAGGCTGCTCTGTGACGGGTTCGGAGACATTTTCAGTCTCTACAGAGCTCGGAGAAGGGCTGCCCGAAACGAAAGCTGGAAATGGATCGGTTGTCGTAGGTGCAGCGCCACTTTCGTGAATTCCAACGACGGGGATTGCTATAGCTTTGAGCAAGTCCTCGCGGATTCCATCATACTCTTGCTCAAGATTGATGAAAACATGGGCGCCGTTAGATCTATCTGTCGACGGTATGCTGCCAACGGGGTCTAGAATGATCAACCGATCCAATGATGCCTGTCTTTGAAGGGAGGTGATTTTCTCTACTACCGTAGCTGGGTCAATCTCCTCGAGTGAGTTTGTTCGAATACCAGCGAACTCTCGAGTCAATGCCAGCACAGCCTCATCTGCAGTGACTGGACGAAGCCTTGAAGAATCGGCAGAAAATGCTATTGGTGCAATGACCGGTATTATGCCTCTTCTCAAAGGCGCCAGAATCAGATCTCTATTGGTAATTCGTGTATAGCCGCGAACCTTGGCAGAGGCTGCATGCTGTTGCACGTGAGGTACGGTCTGGAGTATATTGTCGAGCCGACGGCCACCTTGCCCTCCGTGGCCATCAATGGCCGACACTAAAAGTTCCGCTTGCTCGGCAACTCTCTGGATGCCATCAATGGTCTGTTGCGTTGAGGCGATGCACGGATCCACGACTACGACGCAGCTCAAGCCAAGTAAAGTGAGCTGCGATAGAGTATACCCAACGCCCTTCAGTGTAATATTGTCCACCGATTGTGGCGCCTTGATTTTCACTAGGGCCACATGAAGAGGCTCTCCACTTCTGTCATCGAATATGACGTTTGGGGGACCCTGGGTGAACACGGGGCTTTCGTCGACCGAACGAATCGAAGGATAGAGGTTTCCAAGGTTCACGCCTGCTCTTTGGAGTAACTGAGGGGCCCTGGTCGACCGCTCCGGCCTGGTTACTTTGGGAGTGTAACGCGAGAGGTAAGATCTAGCTTCGCGCTTGGTGGCAGTAGACTGGAGAACGTCGAGGAAGAGTCCCTTGATCTTTTTCAATTCAAAGCCCCGCGAGGAAGATCCTTGCGTGACCTACCTTATTGATCTTGTCTCTTGCCCTTCTTCGAATGGGAAGCCTTGTCGAGTCACTACCTGGCGTCCTAGCGTGTTCGACTGTCTCTGATCTCAGAGATTCTGTTGTGGAGGTCGAACTCTCCCTACGATGTCTGGAGCATCTGTCAGGTGTCGCGCCAAGCAGTTGGCCACACTAGGAGAGCATCAGCTTGCTCCAGGCTCACACCACTTCACTGAACATACATTGACCTTGGAAAGGCCTTGGCCTGGGCCTGATTTCAAGGGCCGCGCGCCCAATCTCATAGCTCATGGTGGTCGGAATCTTCCACGACCCAACTGCGACCGAGATAACATAAGCCTACAAAAGCGATGGGCTGTATCATCGCGTGGTGAAGCGGAGAGATATGCGTCACTGAGAGACCGATGCCGCCAATTGACGCTCCCGTCGCTAAGATTAGGCAGAGCAAAGTAGGGTCCAACCCTTATCGGCCCATGTGCTCTCGGGACTTCGCAAATGCAAGAATGATCCTCTGTGGGGAGAACAACTAACTGTGGGAACCATTGTGGCCATGAGAGACACACGACGGCTCTCGGAGGGACTGCAGCCTTCAAGGCTGAAAATAAGTGCTTGAAGGACGTTCGAAACACAAGCCGCATCTACCCTGTACGGTACCGAACATGGACTATCGACGTCATGGTTCCGAATATCGAAGCTTGTATCTAGAGTACTCGATGCTGAAAAGGTGTTCTAAATGTACAGATACTTGCCTTCCCCGTAGTTGAAGCTCCATTGCGGATCTGTTCCATTAAATACCTTGACGAAAACCGCATATGGCACCACAACTAGGATGGATTGGCCTGGGGAACATGGGCCGAGTAAACCCCTCTGTCTGTCCCCTCCTCTTTCCATGTAGCTCACGATAACAGGGCATGTGCAAGAACCTTGTAGAGAAAGGAAATTTAGATAAGCCACTGATCATCTTCAATCGAACTGTAAAGCGCGCCGAAGACTTGAATGCAGAGCTGCCAGCCGGGGGATCCACAGTTGCCAAAAGCATAGAAGAGGCGATCTCAAAGTCGGAGATCATCTTTACGTGTCTGGGAGATGACGCCGCCGTCAAGGATACGGTAGCGACAATGATGAAGGGCAATGTCAAGGGAAAGCTCTTCGTTGACTGCTCTACGGTCCATCCGGATACCACGAACACGCTTGCGAAAACCATCGAAGCGCATTCGGCTCAGTTTGTTGCCTGTCCAGGTAGATATTCAGAGCCCGACCCTGGCGTACGAAACGCCCGCTGAACGTGGATTAGTGTTTGGCGCACCTGCAATGGCCGAGAATGGGCAACTCGTCTGCGTTCTTGCTGGCCCAGCGGCTTCGGTTGATCAAGTCAAAAACTACACGAAAGGGGTCATGGGCCGTGCGAACATAGACTTCAGTGATCAGCCACACGGCAAGGCAACGCTCATGAAGGTCATTGGAAATACTGTCATCTTAAACATGATCGAGACGCTTTCGGAAGGCCACACCGTTGCAGAGAAGAGTGGACAGGGGAATGAGAACTTACATGCCTTTGTGGAGATCATGTTTCCAGGCCCGTATGTAGCATATTCCAAGCGGCTGATGGGAGGCGACTATTACAAGAGGGCGGAGGTGAGAGACAGCGCTCATGTTGGCCTAGGATTCTTAATGGCTGATCCGCCCTTCTAGCCTCTATTCGGCGTTGATCTGGCGCGGAAAGATGCGCGACACGCGCTGGACCTTGCTAAGTCGTCTGGCACGAGGATGAGGAACGTCGAGGTCGCAGATGGCCACCTTGCGGACGTGCAAGAGCGTATGGGATCGAAAGGTGATGTTGCTGGCATGTACGGGGCGGTCAGGCAAGAGAGCGGTCTGAAGTTTGAAAACTAGTTTTCTTAGAACTCCAGTCGGACCGAGATGCTATCTTTAGCAGAATGGTACAGCATAGCTCTCCAAGGGTGAACGAGTCAAAGGCGTGATGGATCGAGGAAACGGGGAATTGTCTCGGCTAGCGCCAAATCTTGCCGCATCCGCCACACTATCAAAACCTCCCGTCCACATCTTGGAGAAATCATTCAACAGCGCAGATATCCTGGTACATAGCCACATTAAGCACCAGAATGACCAAACTTGCAGAGTGCTTTGCCCCTACCCACTTGTGCAGACTAGCCACTAATCCTACTCGACCAGTCGCGCCGCCGATTGGGCAGATGACGAAGAATTCGGTCAGTGCTTCGCTCTCGAGATCACGTTCATGGGACAATCTTGCTGCGAGATTCGATAGTCGCCTTTTACAGATGTGTTAAATTGGCTCTGTGTAGACTAACGCGCAACAATGTAGATGATCCCACCGCCCTGCCCGCACCCCAGATTACAACCAACAAGGACGGCACCAAAACCAGCATAACCTACAGCTTCAACGATGCTGGCAAGAAAGTGAAAACAACTAGGCGCATCCGCACCACCATTGTCCGGGAGGCCGTCAATCCGGAGGTAGCAGAGCGTCGCGCCTGGGCGAAGTTCGGCAACGAAAAAGGTCACCCAACCGGTCCAAGTTTTGACACTACGACCGTGGGAGAGAATATCATATTCAGACCAAGCGTGACATGGAAGAAAGACGACAAGGAGCAGAAGCCTGCAGCAGATAGCGTAAAGGCGCAGCTGAAGGACAAAAAGGTCAAATGCAGAATCTGCGATGGCGAGCATTTCACAGCGAGGTGTCCTTTCAAAGATACTATGACTCCGATGGGCGAGGATGGGCAAGCGGCTGGTGGAGGCCTGGGAGGTGCTCAAGATGGAGATGACGATGGGCCTCCCAAAGAAGGTGGACTGGGGGGCGGTGGTGGAGGATACGTGCCGCCACATCTGAGAAAGGGAGCCGCCGCTAGTGGGGAGCGTATGGGTGGGAAATACGAAAGGGATGATCTAGCTACACTGAGGGTCACGAACGTAAGCGCAAGCGACTTGTCTTAGATCTGCCTTGTCGCTGATTGGCACGTGACCTAGGTTTCCGAATTTGCAGAAGAGAACGATCTGCGGGACATCTTCTCAAGATTTGGGCATGTCACTCGCGTCTTCCTTGCGAAAGATCGAGAAACAGGGCGGGCGAAAGGTTTTGCATTTATCAGCTTTCAAGATCGGGCGAACGCTGCGAAAGCTTGTGAGAAGCTGGATGGCTGTAGGTACTCTATTTTGAAATATCGTCGAACCTACTAACCTGGGTGGTAGATGGCTATGGGCATCTTATTTTGCGTGTGGAATTTGCTAAGCGGGCAACATAGATAAAGCGAGACGTGCTGTTGCTGCGATAGGAAATGCGTTCGTGACAGAAACTGCTGGCTTCTCGACATTCATCTCTCGTTGATGTGACCACCGTTCTCACTCACATATGACAGATGAGCGTTTGCAGAAGATTTGCTATCAAAGTGTTTTCGATCGCGTAACCATCAACCGATCTCAGCTGTTTGACGCCCAAGCTTATAGTCTCTTTCCAGCTGAGAAGGTACAGGCATGCTTTTGGGAACCGATGATAGGATTTCGATCTTCGCAGATTGCAATAGCAGCGCTAATGAAAAGGACATGCTCTGGAAAGATAATTGTATGGGACAATGAGCCGAGGCCTATAGATACGAGGGCTGGTGCTTGTACGACGAGGAGCTCTCGATCAAGATACTTCACTACCTATGCTACTTAAGCTCTGTTTGCTGCTTTGCCAAAGAAAGGTCTAGGAGGCCTTGGAGGCCCGGTAATTATGCGGATAACAAGCTTACACCAGACAATGGACACGCTAATCGATAGGTGTGGGTGTCCCACAACGGCCGGACCAATTTTCTAGATGATGAATGCTGCCACGAACAGAGCGAAGACAGCATACTCCCGTGAATTTCATGCAGAGTGCCTCATGTCTCTGTACTTGGTTACGCGAGACGCTGAGGCCTTCGAGAACTTAGGGCTATTCTGAGCATCCTAGGCCGCTTGTTTCGTCGGTGCACGTTTGCGAGACCCACCTATGTCCCTGTCAATACAAAACTCTAGGAGTCATTGAACTGGCACGACTCACCAGATGCCGGGTTTCCCCCACCAGAAGAACTGCTCGCGCGCCGCCGCTTCTGGGATGATGGTGGAGATTGTACGGTAGACGTTCGGACTGCTGACGACTGCTCGGAGCGGATCCTTTCTTGATGGGCAACGGTCAGGGTCCGTCTTAGCCATTGTGCTATACGTACTTACTAGAAGGGGGAGTCATGGGTTCTGGAGGTCCTACATCGGTAGGCTTGGTTTGGGGCATTCCTGAAGATTCTTCAGCCGGACGCTGCTCTGTAGAGGATCTGCCAGCCGGGTTGCTGTCTGTAAAGTCGGGCGTCAGAACGTTCACAACGGAGTGGAGGATCTAGCGGCTCACTTGGCACTTCTCTGTCTCGTTGCTGAGGGACGTCTTCGACACTTGGGTTGGTTGGGTATACTGAAACTGGCTCCTCGCGGGCATGCTGTCCGGTTCGAAGAATCTGTATTGGCCTATTATTGGCTGTCAAAAACATCGGCTGTCCAGATGAAGTTTCGGTATCTGCCGTCTCCGTTTCGACTTCCGTCGATGTCTCCCTGGCTGACATTCTAGTGGTCATCGTGGGCATGGTCTCCGTGTTGGAAATTTCGCCGTCCTGCTCGCTTGAGGCCTCTCTCGTCGAAGTCGCGGTCGCCCTTTTTCGTGTCGCGGGCATGGAGTCCTTATTTGACGCCTCGCTTTCGTGAACCTGTTCACCCGGGTTCTCACTGGTAGGAATCTCAGTTCTCGGTGTTTGTGTCATGGGCGAAATGTCTTCATCGAACAGCCGCAGTATCGGAGGGAGACCTGGAATTGCCGGATCAAGTCGGACATTGTTTTCAACTCTTGCTCGATCGGTCTCTGAATCTTCACTAAGTCTTGCAGTATCGCCTGTCAGAGCTCCACTCTGTGTGTCCGAAAGTCGAGGCCCGGTTTTCCAAGGCTCCACAGGACCATCTCTCTCAAGAGGTAGTCCTGCGCTATCGTGTGCGTGTCCTACGCTAGGTGTGCCATAATATGGCTGCACTGGAGCCGCAGGCCGTGAACCATCTTCGTCATCAGCAGCATCTGATTCTGATGTGGCGCCTGTCAGGTTACTCCAATGACTCTTTGGTGATTCTGGCTCTGGGCTGGAGGCTCCGTTTACGTGGCTCGTACCATTCATTGCTGTTCCACCTTGTACAGCGCGCTTAATTTCTCTGTGAGGCAGTCTGGACAGAATCCCCTGCTACAAGGTATGCCCACCTGAGCATTAGAACTGCCGTCTGCTGGTCTTTTGATGCCTACTTCAATGTTTCCAGTAGGACAAACGCCAAATTGTGCAAAAGACAAGCAGTATAGGCGGAAATGCCTTTCTCGACGATGGTCACAGGGTTTCCAGATAGTAGTAATCAGTTGACACATGGGAGCCGCTAAGGATCCATCATAGTGCCCCAAAACACATCCTGAGGTCGTTGTTTGGAAATTACATGAGGAAAGGATGGTATTAGTTGTAGCAAGTAAAGAGATTGCTCCTTCCCGTAGGCTTCGCAATATGGAGTACTGAACCCCTGAAGAACGTCCACGCAAGGAAGTAGCGCCCTTCGAAAAGGCTTGCTGATATAAATTGCGCGCCTGTACTTACCCTTCTTTGCGCTGTAAGATGTAAAGTAGTACGCACACAGCTCGGCACCCCTTAAAGGAATGATATTGGAGAGTACAATAAGTACGTACTGGGGCTGTCGGCAACGATCCACAGCTACAGTGGGGAAGCATTTATCCGATTAGAGCAGGCAAGACAATGTCACCAAAAAAGGCGAAGGAGCAAGTGTACTGAAGCAAGCGTCCGGATCTCAACACCTACTGCAGCGGAGCCGAATTTGCCACTAGGTATAGTTACCGAACGGCTGACAGATTTGTCTATTCATGCGACTTATCTTTCTAACGACGACTACTACGGTCATCGAAGCTCTGGGATCTGTGAACAGCAAATCACAGATGCACTTCACTCAGCGCCTTGACATCAGTTTCTCTTTGCGATTCCATCACGGGACCCAATATACAGTACTTACTCATACGACATTGATGTTGAGTCATTCGTCCCACATCTTCACTTGAAAATATTTGAGCACTTTTGGTACAGAAAATCCGGTTTCGGAGAGCCGGCTGACATATTCGAAACGCGCAGTAATCCACCGAGCCTGTGGAAAAGAGAGTTCAGAAGCGCTGGCCAGGATTGTTCCACTACAAAGATTTGAATGCTCACGAAGACCATGCCTGTCTTCAGTACTAGAGGATAGCAGGCAATTTCCGGCAGGATCACGCTGCCTCTCCCAATGCAAGAGACAAAAATGATGACACTGATCGTCAACAGTGACCACTGATAGGCCTTATGAGAGATTATCAACGTATCTTGCCCGTTTCCGACAGAGCCCCGGAAGCGCCGTGCTCAGATCTCCGAACAGGATCAGCTGACAACAAAATCCAGTGGAGACGGGTGAGTGGAGAAAGGTCCGCTGACCTTACGAAATGCAGTTCCTTATGCCGTTCTCGGAAAGCTTGAACCAAATGGTCGGGTCAGGCTCCAAAGAGGCGGTTGGAGTGAAGAGGAACCGATGGCCAGTGCACAGCAATTTCATAGGCAAGCGCTGATGCAAACTCCCTCAGCTTGAATGCGCAGGGCCACACCCCAGCTACGATCTTCAGAGTTTCGTCTCTGATAACAAATTGGCCACGCTCGGACGGTCAAGTCCCCACGGCTGGCACGTTCGGAAAGTTATGCGGCTTCAGCTTCCGACCTGCATCAACACGTAGGCTCTCTTGCTCTTTTCGCCAAATTTCCGGACTGCTGTGTGACGGGTTCGTAAGAGAAACCTCTCGCCACATGCGGCCTGCCGTATTCCGCATGCACGTATGATGTTGGGAAACGTTGCCCAAGGAAGTTCTTGGCTCCTTGAGCAGCGCTTGGGGCCCTAAGGATCTTTTCTCGATGACTTCCAGATTAGGTAAAAAGGAGCAACGAGGGTGGAATAGGCTAATTTCGCCTTGCACATCCCACGCTTCAGCCATGTGACAAGACCGAAGAGCATTAACATGTAGCTACCCGCCGGCCAAGCTAAGCTGGCGACAAAACGGCGATCGTCCTTGTATCAGCGGCCTTGCTGTAGGTGAACTGCTGGTGAGCCCTGCCGATAATGAAAGGTCAAACTCGCCATTAAGGGGCAGAGTCGAGAGTAGTAAAAGCATGAGATCCTGGGGCGTACGGAAGGGGGCTTGGGTCTGTCGAATGAGAAGAGCCCCTCTGAGTGGGAATTGTTAGGTTTTATCAACCAGGGCAGAATACGTGCAGAGAACCGCTGCAGAAGAAAACATCGTATTCCATACGCTGGCACCAATGGGTGCTCAGCCAGTAGGCAGCTTTCATGGTAATCTTTCAGGTTGCTTTTCTCGGTTTCTCCGACTATGTCACTAACATCCTTGAACATTCTGTCGCTTTGGCAATGGACTGTCACTGGCTTTCGGTCCATTGTTCGTCAAGGCGATTTCCAGATTGTAAAGCAACCGATTCTTATCCAGCTAGCGCCTGCAATTAACATCCTGCCGGCGCACGGGTGACTTGGGACGAGGAAATCGCCCAAGTATACGATTTAAGCAAGCTGCTACCTCGTAATGAGTCCGTGGGGCAGTGATCGTCTGTCTCGTCAGCGCTTTGAAAGGGAAATCCTAAGACCCACCCTCTGTAATCAGTCGAAGGGCGTCCAGCGCGGCATTGCAGCGAGCTGGAATTGGCCCCATGGTATGCAGAATTCATGAGGTGTGCTGATTGGCCTAGTATTTGATGATGTGATATGATTCAGGGGCAAAACATAGGATATCATGCAGCCTTTCCAAGGCCGTTACCAAAGCCAGCATAGACTTCCTGCTGGTCAGCCCGTTTGATTGGTGCACTAGTCATGGAGGAGCTTTAGGCGGGAGTTGCAACTTTGTCATTTGCGAGTGTCTTACGAAGGCTTGGACAGAAGCCCAGGAAGACGGGATCTGGTGTCAGGTCTTTGCGATCGATAAAGTAAGTCGCAGGCCCTGCATGAACGACAATGCGGACTTCTGCTCGATTTGACTGGTGAGCGATGTGTGTCTACCACCGAACGAACAACAGAGTCCGGGGACCCTGGTCAACAGCCGACGATTAGTACGTGCGAGATGGAGACGGCGATCCCCATGGTCGTGATTGAGTCTCGTGATTGAGTCTCGCTACGCCGTTGAATCTCGGACCTGTGGGGATGTCATGGTGAAGACAGCCTTGTTGGAGAAACATTCCTTCGCGGCCCCCTAAAAACGTCGCCGGTCGGATGTTATGCGGCGGGAGTAGCCGAGGTCTTGGCAGTCGCTGACACTAGACTCTCCTCCACTCTGCTTTGTTCCCTCCCCACCCCCATGACTCGAGCCACCCCTGCGGCCTGCAGATGACATCCAATCACTGATCACCGCCGTCTGCCTGGAGTATCAAATTCTCCACAGAGATCGACACGCCGGAGCTAGACGTAAGCCTCTTGACGGTGGAAACGGGCGAAGCAAGCGGATCGTCCAGGTGGATGCTATTGTGCATCTAGTGCCTGCCGACGGTGCATCTAAGGAGAAATAAAAAGGCATGCAATACTAGTATGCGTCAGATGGGTTGCTGCAGCAGAACGGTTGAAACGACTGCCGGACCTCGTGTTCCTGCAGCAACGGGGACATTTATTCCACGGGGCTTAAATGGCTGGCATCAACGTCGATTTGGAATTGAACGGCCGTTGACAATCGAAGCAGAACAGCAATAGCCCTCGACGACTCCACTTGGTGCAGAGGCTATCCCTGACCACGCTTCGCGATCGTTGTCCGGACTCATTCGGTCTGATTCCAAGCATCCCGGGTGCGTCTGCTTCATTGGCTCTTTCTGCTATCTGTCAGGCCTCGTATTCAGTCACTGGAGCTGCATGCTGCCAATCAGACATCAGATGGGGCAAAGATGCCCACATGCTCAGCGAGCCTGTGTCGAGGTACCCTGGGAACGGCGCAAAGGCACTCTTAATCTAAGGTACATCGCGGAGAATTCGGACGCCCTTCCCGTAGCCTTGACAGCTGTTTGTCGATCCTCGCCAGCCTTCAATGCTTCCATATAGACATAGACCTTGAGTCCTCCATCGTCGCTGCATTTCGAATATCTTACTTCCTAGCATGCCTCAGACGGTCACGGTGGCTGGCTAGTCCCAGTACATCGAACCGAAAGCCCTTCTTTCTCGCCCTCTTTGTCCAGTCTCCTTCGTTGTTCCAACTTTCTCTTCGGGTCCACGTGAACGCATGCCGTTTCAGCTGTTGGGGGGCGCTTAGAAGATCAGTATGGAGCCCACATGCCGCACATGACAGGGAATTGCTGATATTGGAGATAGCGCTACGGAGTTCGGGCGGGTCTGGCCTAACTACTCGATATTGGAGCGCACCGGATACCTTTCTGTTGTGGCGACACTAGAGACCACCACGGGTGCATCTAGTAAAGGTTTTATACATGTGAAGTGAGCGTGCCCGCTTTTACGCATTCTGTTGCTTCTCGAAAGTCTATCGCAAAGAGATCTTCTGCAACTGCCAAAGGACTCTCTCGAAGACGGTCATCAGCCTTAAGATCTCAACCGCTGGAGCATTCATCGACTCAAGCAACACTCTCGACGAATAGCGGAACTTCCTTCTACGGTGTCAGATCGTCCCCACACTAAGCTGATCTCGCCAAAACGCATCCTGCAGCATCCCCTGTCGGACTTTACCCTTCTCGCACACCCACTCATTCCTTTCTCCTATCCGCTTGTACGAGGTACTTTGACTTTGCTCCCACGGTTTCATCGAGACCTTTCAGCAACCAAGAACCCAATTCAGACCGGACCTTGGCCTGTGGTCCCGGCTCCAGTGAGCGTGGGGAGGGTGTTCAAGGTGCGGTAAGGGACCTACTTTACGAAGCTCCACGGGGAGAAAGGTGCAAGTGCTGACTTCGTGTAGTCTAGCGGCCGCAACTTTGTCTGTGATCCGCACCGCCTAAGCCTTACCTACCGGCTCTAAGATTTCGGGCCGGCGAAGCCTAAGTCTCGCTACTGGTCCCGTACAGCTCGCCCTCGTCAAGCGAACCAACGGCTTTGATCAGGTCCAAACAGCTCCCACAAAAGCGAGGCGGTCAATCCAGTTGACGAAGGCTGACTGAACGCTTGCAAGGCCCCTGGGCTCCTGACGTTTCTTGTGGCAGCCGTTGGAGATAGATCAGCTTGCCGTATCTACTGCGATGGATCGAGACAGTAAGCGGACCTCGTCTATAAAAATCATCGAACTCTTCTCTTTTCTTTCTCTACCCTCTCATACACCCCACCTTCTCCATCCCGCGTACTCGAGGCTGCTTTCACCATGGTGTGTTCTATCTTTTCTTAAAGCCGAGTAGCAGGGGTACCTGAGCATCTGCACTCGGTGTTCGTCCCTGACTTCAAGCTCATAATTGGTCGGCCCCCACCCTACACATCTAAGAGTGCGGGAGGCTGAAGCAGTGTCTGGGTCGTCAGGGGAGTGTGTCGTCTTGCGCCCTATCTGAGACATAGGCTGCCTTCCCTCCAATCAGAGCGAAGCAAGCGCTCTCTGCCGGCGAATGCGAGTGCGAAATGCCATATGTCGGACATTGGACTCAAACAAGCAGAAGGCTGAAGCTGACATGGTGACTAGCGCTCCTTCACAATGGGTTTGAGTACATTACTCCCCACAGCGACGAAGGCTCACTAGGGCATTTCGGGCATTATGCAAGCGCAGGGCAATTGGCCAACGACAGCACAGCGAACCCTCTCCGGCCAGACGGCTACAGCATGCTAGACCAGCCCATGCTGCACTCGGTCCCACTGACAACCTCTGCCAAGGCATTCCGTTACTCATCAAATCCCGACATAGTGGATCTGCCGCCGTGAGTGCTGTCCTTTTTGCTTTTTCCCATCTGCCAGTATCTTAGCAGTCTTTTGCTTTCCCACACGCCCTTCATTGGTGCTGCGATATCGCCCGGTCCAGCTACCTGATCCTGCCAGGCGTATGCCACTCTTCAATTATTTTCTCGTCAAGCCTTTGCCGTGCTGCCCTCACTTGGCTCCCAATCCGGCGTCCCATTGGTGTCCTTCTTCATTGGTACCACTGCCATGGAACGCGCGATATTACGTGCATCGTTTCCAGTGTCATGGCTGGTCACACTGATCACACGACGATCCTGGCCGTACCGCTTCTCTAGTCATGCATTAGCTGTTTCCCAGCCTTTCTGACCGTCGCACCAAACCGCGTTTCCTGTTATGATATGCGGTTTCCACAGTCAGCCGCGCTGCGGGTCTAAAAGACGATGGCTAACTGTTAGAACGAGGCATTCAGTTTCCAGACAGGATCTGGAACGTCGATCAGTCCCTTCGACTCATGCTGCGGCTCAACTTCAACTAGTCCCAGTTCAGCCTCATCCTCATTTGCTCTGTCTCCTCACCCAGACTACCCTACAAATGGCTCTGTCGCAAGCTTCACCTCGGCAGGACCAGCGGCATGTCCGCCATCGCTGAATTATATGCAAGGTTATATGCCAATCAAGTACGAGCATACTAGGTTGATGTAAGTACCCTCCTCGCATATTTTGTACATCCCCATTCCTGTTTCTTGGGTCAAGGCGAGCATCATCTCTGACCAGGGCCCACGAGAACTAGCCCATCATTCTCGGGTATGCCGCCTCCCACGCGGGCTTCAAGAGACCCAAGCTCCGTGTTACCAACACTTGGATCGAACGCAAGAGAAAACTACACTACTTCGGCGCCATACGCCTCGAGATACCCATATCAAACCCACGCGAACCCTACCTTCCCTCCGGACCTTCAACATTCATCAACGCTGGTCACTCCACGTAATTTCGACTCGTCACTCAGCAATATATCCTCACCGGCTGGCATTGCTTACAACGTCCAGAGTTTCCCAATGCATTACGATCCTAGCACCCAATCGGCTTTGAACTCCCAGAATGTACCCCCCTTCGAGAAGACGAAGGTCATTCATCCAATCTATACTGGCAAAGCCTCAGAAGTGCGTGCAGATATATACGCAAAGATTGATAAAGGTTTCTTTAAAGCTGACCAAGACTGGACCTGTTACCGCCGCAATTACTTCTCCGTCGCGTGCTCCTACACCCTCCAGCCGCCTTGTGATTTGCCGTCAGAACCGCTTTTCTTGCGTCGAACCAATGCATCGGCCCCAGAACGTATTCAGTTCTTTGCCATATGCATTACTGCTAGAGTCAATGGAGAAGACGGCAAAGTCATCGAATTGGTACAGCATACCCCTAAACGTGATAAAGGACCCACTAGCGCGCCAGAGAAGATCAAACTTCTGCCGCACATCCCAGGGACGTTGGGTTACCCTGAATCGTCATCAAGCTTGAGTCCGGCTTCCCAGTTGTCGCCAGACTATGACGGTGCCTATCCTCCAAGTCGGGAGCAAAATCCGCGTCTCGCAAACTTTGACCGTATTCAATTCAAGAACGCCACCGCGAACAATGGTAAGAGACGGGCGGCACAACAATATTTTCATCTGGTGGCCGAGATGTTCGCGCAGCTACCCAGTAGCCAGTCTTCCGAAGGGCAGTGGGTGAAGGTTGCCACAAAAATGTCCGCCCCTATGGTTGTGCGCGGACGTTCGCCTGGCCATTACTCAGACGATCGGCGCAGTAGCTCTACAAGCATGGGTCCGGGAGGCGGAGGTTCTAGTGGCGATTCTACTGGAGGCACCCGAGACCCCAATTCAGCCGGTCCATCGGCTGGGTCGCGGAGTAGTGGCTCTGGGATGGCATATTCTGCCCCCTCGCGTGCTGGGAGCGGAGGTTATCTCTCGCATCACGCCTCGATGCGTCATTCGTCTTCCGAAGGCAGTTCCAACTACTCTTCGGCATCGTCAGGCTATCGACACAGCACAAGCTTAGTCCACAGGCATGTGGACGAGCCGGTACTTACAAGTGAAGAGGCGAGCGCAATTGAGGAATTCGAAGGATACCAGTACTATCCCTCGCCTCTGTTCGACATCCCGTCGCACGATCGCCACGGACGACACAACAAGCTGCCGCTCATTACTTCTGATACGGCCCTGAAGGCCGAACGTAATCAAAATTCCTCGGTACATCATCCGAGCCTCTCTCGCGTCCCATCACCGCCAGTGGTCTACGCGCCTACTTCGGCACCGAAGTCTTACCATAAGACTGAGCCCAGTATTAGTGCTGGTGGAGAGACGACACATTTTCAGTTTGGCACGCCGAATCATCACTCCGTCTCCGGAGCGTTAGGCAGCACAGCTGCTGGCGGACGGAGCTGTGGACGTTTCCAAGGCGTCGATACAAGTCGAGGATACTATCCGGCCACACCAGCTTTATGATGTTTGCTTACGTACATTTTCCGTTGGCCATGATACTGATGGCTAACATCCGCCGCGTTGGCCGACGGCGTTGTACTGGGAACCAGGTACTGATTGTTTCATTTCTTCGAGCTGTACCGAGGCGTATTTGGGGATGTTGAGACGACTTTCTGCTTTAGTGAATCGTCGCTCTTGGAATGGAGGATCATGGGTAAGAGACGGACTTCCACCATGTCTCTGGCGCTATATACCTGGGGACATGAGATGGGAAAGGATAAGGGCATGGAAGGGCTGGTAGTAGCCACGGCGTCAATGGATGGTGAGGTCGAGGGCAAGGGGCAAAAGAAGATATCCAAGGCTATAGAACGACTTAGATGGGCATATGTTTGACGACAGGATTGCACGGGACGATGAGCGCAAGGGCATTGTAGCATTGGAGCTCTTAGACTAAAAAATGTGGCATCGCATCAACGGGCTTCCAATTGCGCAGTACTGTTCACAATGCTCCGAGCATGGTGCGTGTGGATGATGTCACAGAAGTGGTAGAGCTGCCCACTGAGACACTCCAAGACACTTGGATTCAAGTCGACGATCTTGCGTGTGCCAAATATCTAAGAGCATTGCAACATCTGCATCAGTTCCTCGTCGCTAGCTGGCCAACGCTACAAGTCGAAGTTGAAGAAGTGAAAAGTGAGAAATGAGAAATGAGAATTGACACCGAGGAATAATCTTGATGATTCATAACTCTATTCTTCTCTGTTCTCTGAACCTTGCCATACTTTTAGGTGAGCACTTCGATCCATCCCACCTATTTGTTTTCACTCAGGAATTCTTTCTCAATTACCTTCGCCGCGGCCGTCTCGAAAACAGCTCCACATCCGACCTCACTGCTCAACACTCACCCTGACTAAGCTCATAGTGGGGTCCTTGTCCAGCTATCCCACCTCCATCCACTAGGGTATGACCAGCCTCTCCCGCACTCGACCATCTTCAACTCCCGCTCTCCCTCTCTCACCCAAGTCTATTCGTTGCCGCTGAGATAAGATGTCACGTTACGGTGGTGAGCCTCGCTATGCCGCTTACGAGCGGGGAGGCGGGCGATGGGACCCGGAGCGATTCGAGCGTGAGCGAGCCGAACGGTTTCGTGGGCCAGAGCTGGTCGAGCGTGACCGTTATGAAGAGCATGATGTCTTCCAACCGCGACCTTCTCGTGCCGGTGGGGGCCCTCGGGTGCGGGAGAGGTCTGCTGACGGCTATTACGGTAGGCCAGGAATGGATCGTTTTGAAGAAAAGGATGTCTACATCTCAGAAGAGCGGTATGGGCCGCCAGCTAGGAGACCTCGTGGCGGTCCTGGGAGGTACTACGAAGAAGATCTCGACAGCTTCGACGAGGAGCCGAGCAGAGGCCAGATGGTTCCTTTCGACAGCCGACAGGATTACAGACCATCCCCTCGGAGAGCCCCTCCCAGGCCGGGCTTGTTGAGGCGGCAGTCGAGCTTAGACACCTTCGATCGCAAGCCATTGCCCCGCTATGGAGCGCCAACTAGACCACCGCCCGAGGCAATTGTCATGCCGGCCGGCGGACGCAGGAGGCCCAGCCCACCGAGATATGTCGAAAAAGACTACCAAGAGCGGGATCTCTTCGAAGAAAACTATTATGGCGGATACAGGGAGCGTGAAAGATCTACCGTCCGTAGGAGGGGTAACAGTGATGTCGAGTTCCAAGAAGAGTTCAAGGAAGAGGAGAGTTATGACGTCGAGGAAGAGGAAATCGAGAAGCCGTATCCGCGAAAAGGCAAGACCAGAATGCCTCGGAGGCTGGTGAACAAGCGGGCAATCATTGAACTCGGGTATCCTTTCGATGAGGAGGTCAGTCACCAGCACATGTCCCGGATTCGACCAAACTGATCGTATCTCAGGAGGAGACCATCATCGTGCTGAAAGCTTTAGCCAAAGAGCACATTGACGAGATAATCAGAGTTAGCAAGGAGATGAACGAGCGAGGCGAAAGTCGATGACCCCTTCCGCGCTGCTTATAACTTTTTGGCTCATCTCTGTCCAGGTCGAACCACCTATTTGATCGAAGCGCCGGCTCCAGAGGCTGAAGTCGTCGAACGCCGCACCGAGATTATAGTCAATCTACCGGACAAGCCACCTTCGGAGGTACCCCGTTCGGTTCACGAGTGGGATGTGATGAGCGGCAGCGGTGCGTCGACTATCAAGGGTGGAGGCCATGGGGGTGGAAGTCATGCAGGAGGTCACTCTACCAAAGGCGGACATTCCACTAAAGGGGCTCATTCGGTCAGCGGTCACTCTGAACATGGAGGTGGGCATTCCGAACATGGCAGTCATGCAGGAGGTGGTAGTCATGCGGGAGGTCACTCTACCAAAGGCGGACATTCCACTAAAGGGGCTCATTCGGTCAGCGGTCACTCTGAACATGGAGGTGGGCATTCTGAACACGGCGGCCATTCAGATCACCATAGTCGCGCTTCGCACCGGTCACCCTCGCCCACGATAATTACTCGTCGGCCATCCCATTCCCGCTCCAGGCACCGCTCGCGCTCCATGCATGTCGATGAGGAGGTTGGCGAATCGAACAGCATAGCTGCTGGACCTCTGGCATTGATAATACCTCACCATACGAAGAAGGATGAAAAGACTATCAAAGCCGAGATTCGTGCCTTGGAAGCAGAAAAGAAGATGCTCAAGTACGAAAGAGAAATTGAGAAAGAACATCGGAAGGCCGCACGGTATAAAGAAGGTCGGGTCAATGATGGAGACGTGATCATCGAAAGGAGCAGCCGACACCGTGAGCCTGAGATTATCATTGAAAGGCCCGAAAGGGAGATCAAGGTGGAGAAGGACAAGAAAGGTAGGATGGCTTTTGTTCGCTGATGTTTGTCCTCGCTATAAAATGAGGACAAGGCGAGAGCTAATCATTACTCGGTAGCACCTACACCGGGAATGATCAAAGCGATGTTGGCGACTTTGACATAGATGCTACGGAAGCGCTCCCCTACACAAGCCAAGCATCTTGATCCGAACTCCTTGGTGCGTTGAAGATATCAGAGTTTGATATACGATGAATCTGCGAGACCACATCTCATCTATCCACGCTATCATACTGGCATATGGAGAATCATGAGTTGGGTTCATTGTCTTTGCTCAAGTCATAGCGCGCAGCATGACCATGGTAGCTGCTAAGGAAGTTGTGGGCTCCAATGAGCCATGTCCTTTCTCAATCTTTGTAGGTACGAAATTTACAGACCAACCTGAATGGGATGGATTTATGATGATGAAATTTCAATCAGCCATTCATAGCCGTCACCTAGATATGGAAGTCCATGACGTTGACCATTCGTGCGTGACGAACAGCCTCTTCTTGGTCTACGGATTCATTAGTTACTAGCCTGGAGAGTCTGTCACTTCTGGGTTCACGATGCTTCTGATTATGGACTGTCACTTCGAGCCTGTTGATCATCTTGAATTACCGTCTTTCTTAGATCCAGTAGTAATGTCGTGCCCGCTAGCGTCGCATTATACTGCCTCGTGACCTGCCCAAGGTACGGTCGAAGCTTGTCGTCTGGAAAGACAGCGTGAGAAATATCTACCGAAGTTCAGGATGTCAAGGATGATAAGGTTGCGTTCGACATCTAGTGGAGATTGACGTTTGCGGTCTCTGGGTTACGAGGATATTTACAATGAGTCAGTACACGGGTTCCACGCTATGCCTGAAGCCCCTAGTAGAACAAAAGGATTCCTAATGCTACATGTCCGGACTTCATCCGCCCCCAGCATGCCAGCGCTATGTTAAAAGACAGGGACGACGCTACTGATCCTTCAGCTAGAACCGGCGGCTTTTTTTGGTTCTTCGGTCTTGCTTTTCTCGTCGGTTTTTGAGCCAGTCTTCGGCTCGTCTGGAGGCAGATTGTCGTGCTGGTGGGTGAGCTTGTGCCAGGCAGACTTCAGGAAACCTTCGCCCTTGTGTGAATCTGCCGCTTTCGAAGAGCCTGGAGTAGTACTTGATGTCAATGGGGTTTCACTGCTCTGGTCAGTAGAAGGTCCAATAGGGGTAGAGGACAGTGCTTTTTCACCTTGTCCTTCCAAGATTCATCACTCTTTTCGCATTCGGGTCGTTCAGCTCATCTGCCAGCATCTCCAATATAGTCCGCTGGTTTGCGCTCAAGTACTTGGGCATCGCTACTTTGAACTCGACTCGCAAGTCGCCAGCAGCGTTCCGACGACTTCCCAACTTCGGCATACCCATGCCCCCTAATGTGACCTTGTCTCCAGTGGTCGTCCCAGTGGCAACTTTGAGCTTGACTTCCCCGTCCAGAGTTGGCACCTTGACTTCGCCTCCAAGCGCTGCTGTCGTCAAGGGGATCGAGGCTGTGTAAAGCACATCCGCCCCAGATCTTCCGAACTTGGAGTCTTGAGCAACTCTGATGAAAACATATAGGTCCCCTTTTGACGTCCGGGCGCCGGGATTCGCGGCCGCGGCAGTTGGTGGAGCATCACCCTCCCCTGCTACACGCAGACGCATACCATCCTCGACACCACCGGGTATATCGATGCTGACCGTTTTCCGTTCTCGTACCGCACCGCTGCCTTTACATGTGCCGCACTCTCCACCACGGGGAATAGCCACCCCTTGCCCACCACATGCGTCGCATGTGCTTGCCATCTGAAAGCCAGCTTGCACGAAATGTACTCGAGTCCCTGATCCTCCACACTTTTTGCAAGCCGATCTTGACTGCCCCTTCTTCAGCCCATTCCCAGAACATGTCTTACATTGCGCGAGAGGCGTGATGTAGATTTCCTTCGCGGTACCCTTCGCAGCGTCCATGAAGGAGATATTTGTTTGAACCTCGATATCCTGGCCCACCAAAACCTCCTCTTGAAAGGGGTTTTGGCGTGATCCCCGTCCCCTCCGACCTCCACCCGTGAACGCCCCAAAGAGATCCTCGAAATTGAAGTCAGCTCCCCCAAACCCTCCACTAAACCCTTGGAAGCCGCTGGCACCTCCCCCGAACGGTCCTCCAGCCCCGCCTCCGGTGGGGTCACCTTGGTCAAATGCCGCTGCGCCATAGGTATCCCAAGCTTCTTTCTTCTTCGGATCCGATAACATCTCATACGCGGTTTGCGCCTCTCCAAAGTGATCCTTGGCTCCCGAATCTTTGTTCGTGTCTGGATGGTATTTTTTAGCCAGGCTATAGTATGCTTTCTTGATATCCGAAGCAGATGCGCTTTTATTTACGCCCAGTACCGTGTAAGGGTCTTTAGTCGCTAGTGAGATGGGACTACTGTAGAATGACTGCACGTTTATCAGTGACGTAGACTAGTAAGGGACGCACTAAAAGGAACGGCGTACTCTTTTCGAAGGCGCCGTGATGGCTGGCCTTAGAAATGACAATATTGGCCGTTCACGGACATCGGATCTGCGAGAAGATACACCGCAAAGCGGTCTCGTCTGCGCTTTTCGAATGAAGCCTTTCCGATGGCACCTTCGTGTTGACGGGCCTGTTGATCGTATGGAGATGACAGTTCTGGTGGCCATACTCTGGCCTGCGCAGCTCATGCTGGCGGCAGATCGGACGAGGTGAGGATCTGGGCAAAAGGAGAAATTAGATCTGCTACCAGTATCCCAGCTGGAACATGTGTAATGGACTTTGAGAGCCTAAAGGATGTGGTATGGTATTGTGGAAAAAAGTTCATGGACGGATGACTCAGCTACTGAAGATTCAAGACCGCCAATCAAGCATTGAACCCCCAATATTTCCATGTGCTTCACACAACGTTATTGGTGCTCCCTACGATTCCAATAGCAGAACCTTCTACATACAGTCTAATAGTCCCAAGTGACCCACATACCGTACAGGAATCACAACTATCCTCATCCGAGGGGTTCCAAAGACAAGCTCCGGTTTTCACTAGTCCAGTGATTTACAACGATAGACATACATTACAATAACAGACAAACAAGTCCTCTTGGTCCTTTCTACTTCAGCCGAGGAGCAAATCGCATGCGAAAGTTCTTATCTGAAGATAGTAAGCACCAAGACCGCAGAATTGCCGCCCAAGGCCATTCATACCTTGGTTCTGTACTGTGTACAAGAAAGACGTAATGGTCTCAGGCTCACTTGCCATGGCGGCGTTGAAATCTTTTCTGACGGCAAGCGCAAGCTGATTCTTACTGGTTCTTCTCCGTTGTTTATGAAGGGCCATGGTAGGCGACGCAGCTGCAAGGCCAGGGCGACTGAGGACGAATTGGTTATAGCAGGAGCTGAATGTCGATGGGTTATTCAAGCGGTGCGCTTGCTTGTAGGCATTGAGAAGTTCGCCATCGAACGACGGCCAGTGAACCTATGGAATGCAAAGTCAGCTTTAACCACTCCTGGCGTCATCCAAACGTTACCTTTTCCACTGTGCCTTGACCGTCCTGTCCAATGTGCTGTGCAATGACAGAGGTTGTTGCCAGTGTCACATCTTTTAAATTGCTACCCCCTCCAGTGGTAGCTGCGGCATAGCGTCGTACTTTCGATATGCCAGACAGTAGTCCTCCAGCTTGCCTTTCTTTCGTGCCCGAGCTTTCCGACCTTGAATCCTCCTGGATACCTCGGAATCTCTGAGGCGCCATTGCCCACTTCGCAACCGTCGGGACTAAGCGCGAATTGGAAGCATTAAATGTTTTGGAATGCGGTCATAATTCTGCAACATCTAGACACGGGAAAGTCGACCGAGCTTCCGCGAAATAGCACCGAAGGTTCGGCCCGGAGGCCCCTGAAGCTTAGCGCAACATGGGGAACCGTTTTTTCCAAACCTTTTACTTCAGCAAAGTACAACCTTACTCACCGAGAATTCTGTAATTATGGCATCAAGTCATTGATCTGCTCTGCCAGAGAGCTTTCGCATACAACTGATCAATATGGTGAGGATAGCTGTGCTCTCAACTCGATTAGATACGGTGAACGTAGGACGAAGGGCCCAGCTTGCAGTACATTGTCATCATCGCCTGTTGTCCTGTCTGAAAACCCAAAGTGCCAGCTCATGCCGTACAAACAAGCCCAATATTCCGCATATTACTTGTAATGCTAAAATGCCTACCGCTAAGGAGTCTTCCCTCATAGGTCCAAACCAGACGAGCCACAGGTTCAGGATTGTGAAATTTGTGGATTGCACTATTTCACCCTTGGAGTTTTTTTCGAGTCGGATAAGAGGTATGGGGAACGCCGCCAGAAGGTTTAGCGATCTTGCTAAAAGCCATGAAGGAGGGTGCTGCCATTGGGTGACCGATGGCTCGAGCAGATTTGTTCGGGCATTGTAGTGTGGTAATCTATGGCGAGGACAGGGTACGATATGGAAGAGTTGTGGTACTGAATAGATGAAGTTGGCGATTTGGGGCAGAAGTAGAAGGAGCAAAGTTTTGCTGAAGTGCCCAAGAATGCCGACAATGGCGAACACCATTCCAGCAAAATAGCAGTACGTATCGCCAACGAACACTTTGGCTGGGTACCAATTGAATCGCCACAAGGCTAGAGAGACGCCGAGGAACGGCATAAGTAGATAGATCGAGAAATAATGTGGAGCTGTAGCTGGATGTGGCTGAGGGTCCCTAGGCGCCGAGTAGAGCGATAAGACATCGTTGAGCAGAAGAAGACAACCAATGATAATCGACTGTGAGACCTCGAGACCGTTAATGCCTGCAAGTATATTGATGCTGTTTGGGCAGAAGATGGCAATCGCTGCCATGTAGGCGTAGTACAGCCACCCAAGCTCCACCAGCTGACCAAAGTAGGGCTCAAGCTGGAGGGGGACTACGACGTTGGTAACACCATAATCCACGAAATAGACAATGAGCACTGGAATGGAGGCGAAAGCTGGGATGAAGAATTTGTGTCGCCAACGAATATCGAACAGATCGTCACCAATGCCAAGAATGACGACCGATTGAAGAGAGAGAATCGCCGAGAGATAAGTAGCCAACTGTTCAAGCCCGATATCAGCGTCCTCGAGGTCCTTTGTCACAAGGTTCTTACGTGTTCCATACCTTGCTGTGGGGGAACCGGTGTAGCATTCTGCCTTCAATCACATACTGCATATCTCGCGACTCAGCAAGGTCTTGCCCGTATATGTGATCTCCACGAGCTGTGGCTGCCACAATGTCCTTGTAGAAAGGGAATGGTATGAAGACAATGACAATAAGAAGATAGACCAATGCAGAGACGGCGCCCAATCCTTCTGGTCTGCAATAGTAGTCGTCAGCAAGGCAGACCGAGTTTCAGAAGAGGTATGGACATGGACTGTACATCTCCGGCTTCTTCAGCTTTGACATATCACGACCTCGGAGTCCAGCCTTCACAAAGACAGGTCCAAGACGCGGTATCAGATAACAGGTAAGGGCAAATGCGATACCGCTAAAAGCAATTGAAGCGATTACAGGCTCGCCGTCGCCATGAAATGTATTGATAAGGACCCCAAGACATGTCAAGGAAAGCGCAGAAAGACTTACAGCCTCGAATATCGAGTCTGTAGCCATTGAACCGGGGCCCTAACAACGTGCGCAGTTATATTAGCATATTTCATCAAGCGTGACACTCCCACAAGCGTGGATAGAGGGCCTAGGTGGTTGCTGTAAAGCTACAAGTACTAATTCTCTGAACTTGGCAGTGAAAAGGATCTGCGGGAGTACCGCAATCTTGAAAGTATCTTGCTTGCTATAAATTAGAAGCGCAACAGATATCATCCATATTCATAAGAGCAACAGCTCTAATGCTAAATCAACAGCCCTAATGCTAAAATTTAACGCCGGCGCTAAAGGCTTGCGCTAATCAACAACAAGTCAAAGGAGAATTACTCAAAGTTTTTATCGAAGAACTATTTCTAGAACACTAATCTACGTTAAGAGCAAGAGGGAAAGATTGCAGATAGATCAAGAATTCTTTATCAAGAGATATTAAAAGATACTTAATTACTCTATAGATTCTATCTTCTATTATGTTTTCGATAGTTATAGACTGACCGCGAGGAACCGAAAATATCACATGAGAGCGCCAAGATTCGATTTCTCGATTTTTTTTGGAAATCGAATTGCTTAAAATAGTAACTTTTCTAGACTAATCGTCGGGCCGAGTTATGATACCACCCCTCTGGCTCGACCCGGCGCCAAGACTGGGTCGCGACGATTTTTTGGAATCGAATCGCTCAAATTAGTTTAGCGCGCTTCGCGCTAAACTACTTATAGTAATCGACTAAACTACTTTGAGCGATTCGATTCCTCGAATTTTTTTGACCTAGGTCTTGGCATTTGCGCGTGACATTTCCGGGTTAGCGCGACCAGTCTAAACTTTTCGACTAAGCTAAACTTATTATAGTAATAAGCTAGCTTCTTTAAGCAATTTAATTTTATTCGATTTCTTGATAATTTGATTCAATTCCAAATTTGGGATCGAATATCGAATCGACGATCAATCTTCGTAGTTATATTGTTTATATTGTTGTTGTTGTTGTTATTTCTATTCTACTCTTCTTCTTTATCTCTATTATCTATCTCTATATTTACAATATTTATAATATTTGCTTCTTTGTTAAATATTCTTCTTAATAAGTAGATTGATTGTTGAGTCGAATTTCGATTCCAACTTTAAAAATCGACTCGAAACTCGATTTGATTCCTATTATTTTGAAATCGACTTAATTCGATTCGACTCGATTTTTAGTTCTAATATTAGGAATCGAATCGAATTGTCAAGAATGTCAAGAATACTAAAAATAGTATAAATTTAGTTTAAATTTAGATTTTTTTAATTGTTTTCTAGATAATGCACAATAGTAATATATAATATAAAAACAATCTAATATATTTATTAATTAATTTAAATAGAT